>Ga0315912_10001174_pt1 | contig 34582 bp, 26 predicted proteins | sample VfabasoilMG_FD_204469 | JGI IMG/M metagenome (GOLD analysis project Ga0315912, IMG submission 204469) | Garden soil microbial communities collected in Santa Monica, California, United States - V. faba soil | ecosystem: Environmental > Terrestrial > Soil > Garden | place: USA: California... | reverse complement strand
AAATTCTCCGGTTTTCTGTCCGACCAAGGGTCACTGACGAAATCCAAGACAGACGATGCCCACTATGCCATCGTCACCTACTGGAACTCGTTTGAAGCGCATGAGCGCTCGCATGCGGATCGGCTCTTCATGGAAAAGTTCTCCGCCCTGGCACAGATGTGTTCCGACACGAAGGAACTCGGTTACGACATGCTTTGGCAGGGCGCGCCACGGGAAAATGGATAAACTCACTCGAAGGAACAGAACCCACTCATCAGCGCAGGTCCCAAACACAATACCCCGATGCGTGTATGTGCACAGCAATCAGGAGAGAGCTCTTGGGGGGTCTCTCTATTTAGAAATTACTCTAGGCGCCTGAAGCCGGGTCAGGCAATCGGGCCACAGTGTGGCCGGGTCTTTGTCGAAGAGATTGAAGGAATCTGAAGGCAAAACACCCCACGAACCTTGGTGCATTTCAAATTCCAATTGTCCTGGTGCCCACCCGGCAAATCCTACGAAGGCCCGGAAGGTTTCAGTCGGCTTGGGCTGCGTAACGATGCGCTCCAAGAGCGCGCGCGTACCTCCCACGTACACTCCATCGAAGACCCGTTGTGCGTCGACTGGTTGGTGCGCCAGTCGAAACAGCATCAGTACCTGAGTAGGCGCCACCGGTCCTCCCACGAATACCCGGTGGCTGCTCCCCTTGAGCGCGGTCAGATCAGGCAATACCTCAGACAACATGACATCTGTCGAACGATTCAAAACAAGTCCGGCTGTACCCTCAGGGCCATGCTTGAGAATGAGTAGCACGGTGTGATGAAAATTCGGATCAGCGAGGGATGGACTTGCGACCAAGAGCACACCCGTCTTGACAGATGAAGGTGAAAATTCCCCCTCTGCCATGACCGGCCCTACCGGCAGAGCAACCAGCAGTCCTCCGAGCAGCACCCCTCCCGTGATTCTCCACGCCAGGCAGAAACCCGTCACACCACTCGACACGGTTGAATACGTACGGCTCATCTCTCCTGCCGTTTCTTCGGTAATCGGATGTCGAAACATGCAAAAGCGAACAGGCAAATTCTAATCTTGTCTGTGAGAACATGGAAGAGTAATACCGCCGAACCTTCTGATCGCACACACAAACTATGCTACAGTATAGAGCTTTCTAAGCGAGTAGACCGACCAGCTCATACGCTGCTTGAGAAAAGGATAGCGGATCATGATGACCATCGTGAGACTGATTGCCATGGTAACGGCCGTGAGCCTTCTGCCTGGATGTATCGATCCACCAAAGGCGCCCTACGTAGATGTGCACGATCTCGCGGGCACGATTGAGCAATCCCGCGCCAAAGCGGAGCAAGGAGATGCCGAAGCGCAGTACCATCTCGGCATGCAGTACGAGAGGATGGGACTCGACTATCGGGAAGCCGTCCGATGGTATCGCATGGCTGCCATGCAACGGCACGTGGAGGCGTTTTATCGCCTTTGCGTGCTTTCCGATATTGGCCGTGGCATGCTCCAAGATTATCAGGAGGCGTTACGCTGGTGTCGATTGGCAGCTGATTACGGTCATGCACGGGCGATGATGACCATCGGAGTCCATTATGAAAAGGGCCGGAGCTTGACCAAGGATCTGGTACAAGCTCACCTCTGGTACAACCTGGCGGCAGCCTATGGGGAAAGAGACGGCGCGAAATGGCGGGATCGGCTCGTTCTCGACATGACCAGGGATCAAATCGCTCAGGCGCAATTCCTTGCCAGAAACTGGAGGCCAAAAGCTCAGGTTCACAATCAGGAAGAGCAGGCGAAGCCATTGTCTTCTGAACCTGAACCATAACCAGACAAGTTAATCATGCACATGTTTCGCAATCTTCCTGACGCTCGTTTCCGAATGACTGTCTCCGTGCCAAGACTGGTCAGCATTACCTACGTTGTTGCCATGTCCCATCAATCTCTGTGGCAGCCAGGTGCGTAGCTTGTGCACCACAAGCCGCTTCTCATTTGAATCCCACCACCATCCCGTCCGGTCCTGCCAGTGGAGTAACCTGCGTTCGCTTGAACCCGGCCTCTTTCATCCACTTACGGCAATCTGCGCCGGTAAAGTCGAATCCACCGTGGGTTTCGATCAGCATATTGAGACTCATTAACAGCCCAAATGCATTCTTCCTGCGCTCATCGTCGATAAGTGCTTCATGGACAATCAATGCCCCGCCCGGTGTCAACGCTTGGTATGACTTGCGGAGCAGCATCATCTTCTCGTCCAAATTCCAGTCGTGGAGAATATGTCCCATCACAATGACGTCACACGTCGGCAGTGGATCTTTGAAGAAATCCCCCGGATGGAATCGGAGCCGCCTCCCAACTCCTCGCTCCTGCGCATAGGATTCAAACACCGGTTGCACAACCGGCAAATCCATCCCGACACCGTTCAGATGCTTGTGCCCAAGGGCAATCTCCACCGCCACTCCGCCCTGAGCGCAACCAACATCCACAAATGTTTTGTATTTCTTCCAGGGAAACTTTTTGGCAATGACTTGCGCCGAGCCAATACTGATGCCGGTCATGGCCTTGAGAAATCCTGTGAGTCTCTCAGGGTCGGCATACAATGTCCTGAAAAAGTCTCCCCCGCTTTTGACTTCGTTCTGCGGCTTGCCGGTGCGAAGCCCTTCCGTCAATGCCCCCCAGAACGGATAAAGCCGCGCGTTGCACATTTCTAGAATGCCGCCGACATAAGAAGGTTTGTTGCGGTCGAGGAACCGGGCGGTTTCCGGGGTATTGCCATAGCGCGTGCCGGTTCGGTTCAACATGCCCAGCGCCACCAGCGCATCGAAGAAATCACGCGCGCTACGAGGATGAAGATGCAACCGGTCAGCCAGTGTGGCTGCATCAAGCGAACCTTTGGCCAATTCCGTGAACAGACCTAGCTCGACCGCACTCAATAACGTCTTTGAACCCCAAAACCCAGTACCAAGTTGCAGAATCTTCACTGGAGTTACCGTACGTGTGTTCATTGCCTCCCTGCCCTCACTGGTCGATGTATGATTGCAAGCCGTCAGTCTTTGAAGACACGCACCGGGACCTTTCGCCCTTTGATACGGGACCGGCTGAGCGCTTCCAGGATTCCCTTGGCCATCCCGGCCGGAACATCCACGATCGAAAACCGCTCTTCGATTTCAATAGCACCGATCACGCCGGCGTTAACCTTGGCTTCGTTTGCAATGGCACCGACCAGATCACCAGGTCTGATGCCCGACTCTCGCCCCGCCCCCACATACAAACGTGCCATTCCGGGTTCGCCGGCACTCTGCGTTGTCCTCCCTGCTGGTGGCCTCGTCCCCGGCCGCATAATGAGACGTCCTGGACGATCTCCAGACGAATGGCGTCCCGCCTGATAGGGTGCAGACCGAGGCTGAGGCCGATAGGACTCAGGAGCGCGGCTGAGCGGACCCGGGATCTCTTGCTCTGATTGTTCGCCACCCTGCGCGCGATGAATCAATTTCATCGCAGCAGCCGCCACCTCAATCGGCCGTCCGGCTCCCGCCAGCGCCTCGGCGACAGCCAGAAACGGTTCTAATTCTCCTGCATCCAGGATCTCCTTCACGGCTGTCTTAGTCCGTTCCAGTCTGGTAGCTCGAAGATCTGCGACGGTCGGAACCTGTGCAACGATCACCTTGGACTTCGTATGAATTTCGATGCTTCGTAAAAGACGTTGTTCGCGCGGATCGAGGATAGTGATGGCGACTCCTTCACGACCGGCCCGGCCGGTTCGGCCGATTCGATGCACATAGACCTCGGCGGAAGAGGGCAAATCGAAGTTAATCACATGTGAAACGTGCGGAATGTCGAGGCCGCGCGCGGCGACATCGGTGGCAACCAAGAGTTCTGTTTGGCCTGATCGGAATGCATTCATCACGCGATCCCGCTGCTGCTGGCTCATCCCTCCATGAATGGCTTCGGCCCGGCGGCCTCGCCCATTCAACATCGCGGTGACTTCGTCTACCTCCACACGAGTCCTGCAGAACACCAGCGCAGACTTCGGGCCAGCCACATCCAATATACGAGCCAGGGCCGCGCCGCGATGTTGTCTTGCCACGACATAGGCCGTTTGTTGAACTTTTGGCGCAGTCCCGGCTTTTACCGGTTCCTTTGCAATTGTGATCTCAACGGGATGCTTGAGATGTCGGTGCGCAATCGACTTGATGCGCGGAGGCATCGTCGCTGAAAACAAGGCCGTCTGTTTAGTTGCCGGCGTTTGAAGCAGGATCGCATCGAGATCATCGGCAAAACCCATGTCGAGCATCTCATCAGCTTCGTCCAGAACCACGGTTTGCACATGCGCGAGCTTCAACGTCTGGCGGCGAATGTGATCGAGCGCGCGTCCCGGTGTCGCCACAACCACGTCAACGCCCCGCTTCAACGCATGGAACTGTGGACTGATCGCTTGACCGCCATACAAGGCCAGCACCGAGATACGCAATTCCTTGCCATACCGCTGAACGGCCTCTCCGACTTGAATCGCCAACTCACGGGTCGGCACCAAGATCAGTGCAGCGGGGCGTTGTTTGACCCCATGCGCGATACGCTGAAGGAGCGGCAGCGCAAATGCGGCGGTCTTGCCCGTTCCGGTTGCGGCTTGGCCCAGTAAGTCTTTGCCGGCCAACAGCGGAGGGACCGCTTCCCGTTGAATGGGGGTCGGCTCTTCATACCCCAGCGCATCCAAGGTGGCCAGTAAGGACGCTTCCAATCCCAGCGCCGCAAAGCCCGGAGAAAATCCGGTCGCTGCCGGTGCCGTGGGTTCCTGTGTACTATCGTGTTTCGTAGACAATGTGTCAGACCTTTCGTTCTAATATCCTGCAAACAGTGAAGCGTCGTTCGCTCGAAAGAGCCTATGGCGTATGGCTTATGGCACGCAACCGGAGAGTGAATCAAACCGAGCTGATGTGCCGATCCGATCACGTACTATACGCCATCAGCTATCAGCTCTTTTCCCCAGGACTCGCCCTCAGCTATTCCTCTGGTTCCTCGATCGGCCCTGCCCACTCCCCTTTGGCCAGTGCGACCTCTTGATATCCGCCGTCCGGCCATTGGAACTGCCCCACGGCATCTACCAACACGATGAACGGATCTGCTTCATGGGCCTGCCCACGAAACCAATACCAGCCTGGATTTGTGGGTTTTGCTACCGTCCATCGATACAGTGCCATGCCCGAAAAACGCTCCCTTATCCTTGCAAGTCTGGTACAGTCTGACTTCGCAAGGAGTCCTGAACCCTACCATGTCCAGCTTGCCAATAGAAGCCATGCTACCGGAAATCCTGCGGACTCTTCGGGATAGGCCTAATGCGGTCTTAACCGCGCCTCCTGGGGCCGGCAAAACCACTCGCATCCCACTGGCCCTCCTCGACGCCTCCTGGCTCCAGGGCAAGAAACTCCTCATGCTGGAGCCGCGCCGACTGGCCGCCCGTGCAGCAGCCCATCGGATGGCCGTCACACTCAATGAATCAGTCGGTGAAACGGTTGGCTACCGGATGCGGCTGGATACGAAGGTTGGACCAACCACGCGAATCGAGGTGGTCACGGAAGGAATTCTCACGCGCCTGCTCCAGCAGGATCCGTCGCTTGAGGCCTACGCGATGGTCCTGTTCGACGAATTTCACGAGCGGAGCCTGCAGGCAGATACAGGGTTGGCGCTTTGCCTGGAAACACAACGGCTGTTTCGCCCGGATCTCCGCCTGCTTGTCATGTCGGCGACGTTGGACTGCGGACCGGTCGGATTACTGCTCGGCCAGGCACCCACGATCCGATGCGACGGCCGGATGTTTCCGGTCGAAACCTGCTATCTGGATCAGCCGGTTTCCAGCCGTCTCGACCTCGCCGTCACCCAAATTATCCGACGGGCGCTCACACACGAGCAGGGAAGTCTCTTGGTTTTTCTGCCTGGTATGGCGGACATTCGGCGGATCGAGCGTACGCTGCTCGACGCAGCACTTGGTCCGAACATAATTGTGGCGCCGCTACACGGCGATTTGCCACAAGCGTTACAAGACGCAGCCATTGAACCAACCAAACCGGGTGTCAGAAAAATTGTGCTGGCAACATCGATTGCCGAAACCAGCCTGACGATCGACGGTGTGCGAATCGTGATCGATGCGGGGTTGTTACGCGTCCCAAGATTCGACCCCCGCTCCGGCTTGACCCGATTGGAGACCAGTCGTGTCACGCAGGACTCCGCTGAGCAACGGCGTGGTCGAGCCGGACGCCTGGAACCGGGGATCTGTTACCGCCTCTGGACTGAGCAGGAGCAAATATCCCTCACTCCCCGCCGACCTCCGGAAATACTGGAAGCCGATCTTACTCCGCTCGTCTTAGAACTTGCGCTGTGGGGCATACACAATCCGTCTGAACTGTCCTGGCTGACCCCTCCGCCTTCGGGAGCGGTCACGCAAGCAAGAGAATTGTTGACCCGATTGGGCGCCCTGGATTCCAACAGCTGCATCACGCCTCACGGACGAGCGATGGCCGAACTGTCGCTGCATCCGCGCCTGGCACATATGATTCTCAGGGCGCAGTCTCTGCGCATGGCGACTCTCGCCTGCGACGTCGCGGCACTCCTGAGTGAACGCGATATATTCCGAAACCATCAGGGGCGCCGGAATGCCGATCTCCGGATCAGACTCGATGCCCTGTATGGGCAACAGGATCCTGCCGGCAGCGCGACGATCGATCGTGGCGCTGCCCAGCATATCACACGGACGGCAGACCTCTGGCGCCGGCAGCTTGCCCGAGCCACGACGGCAGAACGGTCACATGCGAAGGATCAACTCGATCAGGTGGGACTCCTGCTGGCGCTGGCCTATCCTGACCGGATCGCCCAGCGGCAGGACGGCGGCGAGTCACGATATCTGATGGCCAATGGACGCGGCGCTTCCTTTGCCGGCCCCGACCCGCTCGGCACGGAAGACTACCTCGTCATTGCTGAGTTGGACGGCGGGCAACAATGGGCCCGCATCGATCTGGCCGCGCCGGTATCGGGGACTGCCTTGGCGGACCTGTATGAAAAGGACATTGTAGAGACTGAGACGGTGGCATGGGATGACAAGACCCAAAGTGTGCGGGCGACGAGACTCCACCGCTTAGGATCACTCGTACTCTCACAACAGCCTCTCTCGAAGCCCGATCCTTCGCAGATCACAGCTGCGCTCGTGCAGGGAGTTCGGCAGTCAGGACTGGCCGCGCTGGGCTGGACGCCGGAGTTGCAGCAATGGCGTGCCCGCGTCCAGTTACTCCGCCGAGCCGATGGAAGTGAGTCGCGCTGGCCCGATCTGTCAGATGAGACCTTGTTACACACCATCGATCAGTGGCTCGGTCCCTATCTCACCGGCATCACCACCCTGGATCGCGTCAGGCGGATGGATCTCGCCACGCCGCTCCATGCGTTGCTGACGTGGGAGCAGCGACAGCAACTGGACCGTCTCGCCCCAACTCATCTCACCGTGCCGAGCGGCTCCCATGTCCGACTCGATTACGAGGGCTCTGAGATGCCCGTACTGGCCGTGCGGCTGCAAGAACTGTTCGGCTGCCAGGATACACCCCGTGTGGCAGGCGGCAGGATTCCCGTCATGCTGCATCTGCTGTCGCCGGCCAAACGGCCGGTTCAAGTCACCCAAGACCTGGCCGGGTTCTGGCGTAACACCTACCACGATGTGCGGAAAGAACTGCGCGGCCGCTATCCCAAGCACCACTGGCCAGACGATCCCCTCACCGCCCCTCCGACGGCGAAGGCCAAACGAAGAGCACCCTAGCGCGCGGCAGCCTTCCAGCCCGACATCACGCAGCGCAAGGCGATAAGCGGGCTGAAACTGGCCAGGTCCGCCGAGATCGCCCTCATCATGTCGTCTGCCTGCCTTTGATCCTCAAAACATTCGTACACGTCGTCCAGGAATCCACCACGGAGCAACGGATGATTCAGAAAAGCCCGGCCTGGCCCACTGACTACTTCCAACGGCTGTTCAATCACCGCAATGCCGATCATCGCGAAAGCCGAAAGCCACCGGCGGGCATCTTTCGCTGAAGGCCGCTCGGCCAGATAAACATGGAAACGTTCCCGCTCTGCGCTGTGGCCTCGCCGAAACAATTCACGATCGACCCGTTGCCAGAGCGAGTCGAACGTGCCGAGCGACGGAAAGGTCAGCACCAGCTGGCCGCCGGGCCGCAGATGGCGAATCAATCCGTGCAAGGTCTCCTCGCGGTTGGGACGGAAAAACATGACGGAGAGGTTTCCGGTGATGCGATCGAACAGGGGCAATTCATCCGGCAACGTGCGGACATCGTGGCATGCGAACGACAACCAAGGGAGCTGTGTCCCTTGAATGGCCCGGGCACGGGCGACTTGGCCTGCGCTGAGATCGATGCCAAGCACCCGTCCTGTTGACCCGACCTGCTCGGCGAGATAGAAGGCGGGAATGCCATGTCCCGATGCGACGTCAAGAATGTGCAGGCCCGGTGCCAACGATAATTGAGACAACAACGTCTCAGCGAAGGGGGTAGACCAGGGATCCTGTTTTGGAAGCGACCAGCGAGCCATAGTGATGCCGAGCATACAGGGCGGCCCGAGGGAATGCGAGAAGCTTGCGCAGACAAGGTCCGGGTACGGTCACTTGTGGAGGGCTGTCCGTTGTCCCGCATCGAGCAAGATCGCCACGAGCATGTCGCTCATGACGTTCACGGCAGAGCGAGCACGAGCGATGATCCAATCCACGGTCATAATGAGTGGAATCGCCGCCAGGATCACCTCGTCCGGCAGACCGGCGGCGGTGAGGACCAGCGGCATGATAATCATTCCTGCTTCGGGAATCCCTGCAACACCGGCTCCTGCGATAATGGAGGCGACAACGATCACGAGCTGTTTGCCAACCGTCAGGTCGAAGCCGAGCGCCTGGGCAAGGAATACCGCCGCCATTGCTTCATAGAGGGTAATGCCATCGTTATTAAGATTGGTCCCCACACAGGCGGCAAGCCGCGATGATTGCGCAGACACATTCATACGTTCAAGGCACCGGAGCGTCACGGGGACGGTAGCGAGGCTGCTGTTACAGGAGAGCGCAGTCATGATCGCGTCGGCTCCCTGCCCGACATAGACCTTAGGCGACTTTTTCCCAATGAACCACGCCATGAGCGGGTAATAGATCAGTGAATGAATGGCGAGTCCGGCCAGCATGGCTACGAGAAAAATCCACAAGACCGAGAAGACGCCGAGACCGGATTTACCGACAACCTGTGCCACGATACCGAAGACGGCGATGGGGACGATCAGGATGATCCAGCCGAGAATCTTTACCAACCATTCGTAGATCCGCTGGATGGCCTGTACAACCCAGTCGATCGCCCCGCCCGCCTGTGCCGACCTGTTATACAGCGCACGGATGATAACACCAACGACAAGAGCGAGAAGCACCACCCCAATGATGTTGTGGCTGGAGAATGGCTCGGCAATGGTGCGGGGAATATAGGCTGCAAGATCCTGTAATGGATGGTCGGATGACGTGTACGTCGGAACCGTTTTTGCCTCCGGCACGATATGGAGCAGGTCATCCACGTGGCCGTACCACAGGAGGCCCGGCTGCCAACTGTTCATAATGCTCAACCCGATCGTCATCGCGATCGTGACATTCACGAAGCAAATCGCAAGCAACTTGCCTCCCTGGCGTAAGGGGATGGTCGTCCTGATCAGCGCGTCGATGATCGCAAAGAAGATGAGTGGAATAGCCAGAGTCTTGAGGATGGAGACGACGATCAGGCCGAGTGTTCCCAGTTGCTCATTACGAAGGCCCCCCAGATACGAGTCCTGTCCGAACAACACGCCAAGGATTCCGCCACAGGTCACAGCAATTAGCACCTGCTGATAGAGCGGCAACCGGATTTTGCCGGTGGGATGGTGTGCCGGCGACTCGTTGACTTCCACAGGGTCGTGCTACTCCAGACACGTGTGACTGCTAAAAGAGATGTCTCAATTTATGGATATGGTGATAACGCAGAGGGAGATAGCACATATCATTGCAATACATTCATGTAGGGATGTCTCTGGTCCCGTCATAGGAGGTGCGGGATTGAAATGAGAATTTCACCACATCGCCGTTCTTGACCGGTGAATCCTCTGAACCGATTCGTTTATTCACCGTGATAAGGGTCTCTCTATCGATAAGAAAACGGCGCAGTCCGCCAAGCCGGTCGAGGTTCGCCTCGATCATCTTCTTCACCGTCGTCGGCTCCGTCAGGCCGACCTCAAGCTCACTCTCCCCGACCGCATCGCGCAATGTATTACCGAGCACCAGAATAGTCACCATGAATCCTCGTCCCTCAAGAGCCTATCGCGTATGGCTGATGGCAAGAATCAAGAATGGATGGATCGAGCAACCGGATTACTCTTTGTCCGTGCCATGAGCCATTCGCCATCAGCTCTTGTCAGCAGCTTCGTAGGCCTCGTGCAAGAGCTGTGCGACATGTTTGACTTCTACCCGATCGCGCAAGCCATTTTTCAGCTGAATCATGCAGGCCGGACAACTCGTCGCCACCACGTCTGCGCCTGACTGCTCGACCGCGCGTGCCTTCCGCGTGAAGATGTTCTGCGCCGTGTCATAGTCTTTCACAATGAACGTCCCCGCACCGCCGGCGCAGCGATCGGCGTCTGGCATTTCGGCAAAATTGACGCCCGGCAATGACGACAAAATCTTGCGCGGCTCCTTGGTCACTCCGGCAGCGCGCAGATGACAGGATGAATGGTACGTGACGCATTTCGTTCTTCCTGCCGTCTTCCCCATTGGAGGCTGCTGCGGTGAATGCGCGGCAAACTCGCTGATATGCACAACCTTTTTAGCCAGTTGTTCCGCCTGTTGACGCTCCTCCCCCTCGGCAAACAGCGTGGGATAGTCCTTGAGCATCAGCGTACAGGAGGCGCAGCCGGTGACAACCGTCTCGTACGGCGCCAGCGACTCGAGATTGAACCGCGCTCCCTCCCGAACCAGATCTTGATGCCCGTAGGTTTGAATCGGCGTCCCGGAGCAGCGCTGCGGAGGCAGTGCCGGTTCAACGCCGTGCTTCCGCAACACGCCGATCACCGCATCGCCGACACCGTCATCGAAATAGTTCGCTGCACAGCCATGAAAATAAGCCACTCCGTTCGGCTGTGGCTGATTCGAACCGGTCGGGATCAATCCCGCATAGCGCTCCCGCAAGTGCATCACCGCCAGTTTCGGCAATAACAACTCGTGCGGCAATCGAGCCGTCGAAGCCAGTACTGCCATAACCGGTCTGGTCACTTTCTCGATGATCCACCTGATCCATGGGCGATCCCACAGCTGCTGTGTTTTACCGAGCCGTCGCAGCAGCGAATCAAATCCTGTTCCATTGGCTTGCCATTTGAAAATCCAACCGGCCAGGCGATTAGGATGTTCCGCCCGTTTTTTCAAAATGAGCTCGGATACGTCCACGCCGGCCGGACAAATCGTCCGGCAGGATTTGCAATTGAGACAGGATTCCACGACCCGCTTGGAATTCAGGTAGCTGTAATCCGCGGCCGTCACGATCTCGAACCAGCCCCGCGCACTCATGTCTTCCGATTGGAACACATCGTAGACCGGACAGACTGAATTGCACTTGGCACAGGTCGCGCAGGACTTAGAGAGCCTTGTATAGTCGATATGGTCGGTAAAGGGCCGGTCGCTGAGCTTAATGCCCGGATTCAGGATATTGCCGGGATCGAAGGCCTTTTTCACTTGGACAAAAAGGTTATAGAGTTCCTCCCCGAACATCTTCTTCACATACTCGGCCCGGATACGGCCGTCGCCATGTTCACCGCAAATCGACCCGCCGAATCGATCCAAGACCACCGAGTGAATCTCATGATATGCTTGAACCATCTTCTCAAAGTCACTGGTATCATTTACATTCAATAATGGAACAATGTGGGCGTTTCCGTTTCCGATGTGGCCGAAAATTGCCACGGGGACCCGCTGCTCCTTGAAGAACTCCTCTAGATACTGGATCAAATCGCTGATCCGCTCGGCGCGCACGACCACATCGTCCACAAAATTAATCGGTTTCTTCTGCGGATCGAATCGATAGAGGGTCGGGTACAGCGCTTTTCTGGCTTTCCAAAGTTGTTCCCGCTGTTCGGGGTCGAAGGCCAGAGTCAGCTCCGACGCAAGCGTGAAGGAACGGCAGACGGCCGCCATCTGTTCGGCCCGCTCATGAAGATCCACTTCAAAGGAATCGGCCTCTAATTCAATCAGTAATGTCGCCGCCGCCTCAGCCGGCACGCCATGCTTGGCCCGCCCGATCAGATTGAGTGTGTTGGCATCCATTACTTCCAAGGCGCTCGGCGCCAGCGCGAGCAGGCGCGGCACTGCTTCGCCGACCTCCTGAAGATGACGAAGGTGAATGAGTGCGGTCAATGTAGCCTTCGGCTTGTCGACAAGTGACAACCTGGCTTCACTCATGACACCCAAGGTCCCCTCGCTGCCCACCAGCAATTTGGGTAGATCGAACCGCCCCTCCGCCAGCCCATCGGCAAGACCAAAGAGGTTATAGCCGCTGCTGTTCTTGCTCACGCTCGGCTTCCTGGCCTGGATTAGATCCGCATGGGTTTGCACCAAGACAAAAATCTCGCGTAGCGCCGGGATCATCGAGAGCAGTCGTTCAAGTGCCGAATCATCCAGTCCGTAGGATTGCGCGTCCAGCCATGTCCCGGAGGCCAGGCACATCCTCATCCGCTGCACATTGTCCCTTACCGCTCCATACCGCAATGTATGCGGCCCGGACGAATTGTTCGCCAGCATGCCGCCGAGTTTGCACATATCGCCGCTGGAAGGGTCCGGTCCGAACATCAATCCGTCGCGCGCCAACTGTTTATTCAATTCGGCAAGGACCATCCCCGGCTGGACACGCGCCCATTTCTCCTCACGGTTGAGCTCAAGAATCCTATTGAGCCGTGAGACATCCAGGATGATTCCCGACCCGATGGCAGAGCCTGTCAGATTCGTGCCGGCGGCTCTCGGTGTCAGAGGAATACCCCGCGCCACCGCATATTCAATCGTGCGTGCGATATCCTCTTCGGACTCGACCAGTACGACCGCCTTGGGCGTCATGCGATAAATACTGGCATCGACGGCATAGGCCGTGAGGGTAGGACCATCGTCTTTGACTTTTCCCGGGCCGAGCAAGGCTCGGAGGTCTGTCGCGATAGCGTGGGATCGTTCCGGAAGGATGAGGGTTGGCGCAGCCATGAAAAGGTAGCCCATTCTAGGCGACCAGTTGCGAGAAGCACAAGGGACAGTTGTTGGCGCATGGCAAATCTCCTACAATGCGCCTCTGTTTCTGAAGGAGTGTCCTCAATGACCTGCCCCGCACTGTATGTCACGCGACTACTTCCCGATCCGATCATGACCGTGATCCGAGAACGGTACCAACTGATTGCCGAACCCACGGATCAGCCGCCACCCCCTGGGCTTCATACAGACTCCTTTGCGCAGGCAGAGGCGGTCATCTGCACGCTTGCTGATCGCATTGACGCGGCCCTGCTCTCCAACGCCCCGCATCTGAAAATCGTGGCCAATTACGCGGTGGGCTACAACAATATCGATCTTGCGGCCGCCCAGGCGCGTGGCATCGTCGTCACCAACACGCCCGATGTCCTCACCGCCGCCACTGCCGATTTAACCTGGGCCCTGCTGTTCGCGGTCGCCCGGCGAGTGGTGGAAGGGGACCGTTGGCTCCGCACCGGCACGTGGCCGGGCTGGGCACCGACGCAAATGCTGGGGCACGATGTGTCAGATAAGACGCTCGGCATCATCGGCATGGGACGGATCGGCCAAGCCGTTGCGCAGCCAGCCCAGGGCTTTCGCATGCCGGTGGTGTATGCAAGCCGCCGGCCGGTCACAGCCCCTGCTGGTGTTGCCTGGAAACGTGACTCACTCGATGAGGTACTCAGGCGATCGGATTTCCTATCGCTCCATGTCCCACTCACTGAGACGACCTCTCATCTGATCAGTTCCCGTGAGCTGAGCCTGATGAAGCCTACCGCCATTCTGCTCAATACATCTCGTGGTTCTGTGATCGACGAAGCAGCGCTCGTGTCAGCACTTCAACGTGGAACAATTGCGGGAGCAGGCCTGGATGTTTACGAGCATGAGCCTGCGATTCACCCTGAACTGGTAGCGATGCACAATGTCGTGCTCCTGCCACACCTTGGCTCGGCAACGCAGGAGACCCGCATTCGGATGGGGCACGTCTGCCTCGACAATATTGCAGCAGTGTTAGGTGGAAGAGCGGCGCCGAATCAGGTTCGATCCGGCTAGCTCGCAAGACGGAACGAGGCGGTTCGGGACTGGCTCCGACCCTTGATTGCCGCAAGCCTTGTCGGTACATCGTGAAAGGAAGGAATGGACTGAAACGTCACCGTCGCCTTTGTCCACTCCTCCGCGGCCTCATAGAGCAGCCCTAATTCATAACGAAGAGCTTGGCCTTTCGCCCCTTGAGCGCGAGAGTCTGACAGTACTGATTCTAGCTCTTGAATTGCCTGGAGGACATGGCCTTCCTCCTTGTAACACAGCGCCAGCATCAGGTGAGAATCGAGACAGAATGTGTCCCCTGTCCGTGCAATCTCGAATTCTTCCCTCGCCTCCGGGTAGAGCGCCATATTCTTATACGCGACACCCAAAGTGAAATGTGCTTCATAATCGGGCATCGGAGTTGCCGGGACCGTCGATACGACGGCAATAGGCTGTTGACCATCTGCGTTCTTTCCAGCCGTCACGTGCTCCGCCTCGAGCTCTCGCACCTCCGCACCGTGAGTCCCGTCGCCGTCCACCTCGACATTCCCCTGCACTGAAGCAGCATCTGTTGAAGGCGGATGTACAAACACACTCGTCGCATCCGGTTCAGCCCCTTCCAATGAAAAATTCAGTGCTTGCTCGGGCTGAGGTTGTGAGTGCACCGGCCTGAAATCATCTGGCTCCGCGCCTTCAATCGAAAATGCGCTTGATCCATTTGATGCAGATTCCTGCGTCGACGATTCGACTGCAGCAGTAGACGTTCCATTCATTTTTGCCGCCAGGGAAGCGACCAATTCCGGATCCGGACTGAGCAACCGGACTTTTTCAAATAGCTCTTCATGCAGACCTTCCATGCCAGGCTCAGGATGCACCAGTAACAGTTCGACGGCTCTGGCATATTGCTGAGCAGCCGCGGCATGGTTATTTTGTCGCTCGCACAACTCTCCATTCAGCTCCAGCAGCGGCACGGAGTCCGGTTGTGCCGACAGGAATTCTTTGATCAAGGTTTCGGCAAGAGGAAGATCCTGCGCGCGCAGAGCCTCTCCGGCCAAAAATCGGTACTCGCCCAACGCCACCTGGAGATCACCCCGCTGTAAATGAAGTCGTGCGAGCAATTGACAGACTTGAGGATTACCTGGTTCTCTGGAAAGTATTTGGTTTAAAATCGCTTCTGCCCCGGCATACTGTTTCTCCTCCATCCTCCGTATCGCTTCGTCGAGAGGACCGAGTGGCGGTGATGATGTGGTTTTTGCAGAATCGGCAGTCCCAGGCTTCACAGCCTTGATCGAAATCGTTCCTCCTTTCTTCACGCCCTCGACAAACTGTGCCGCTTCATTGTTCTTCGGATCGATTCTGAGCACGGAAAGATAGGCATCCTTCGCCTCCTCATGACGACCCTGCATCGAACGTTCACGGCCCAGCTGAAGATATACCTCCGTGGCTTCATCCTGCCGGTTGTCCTGGAGGCAGAGTTCGGCAATGCGCTGCTGCGCGCTCAAATTAGAGGGGTCAAGACTGACGATTTTCTGGTAGAGCACCAGCGCATCTTTCGGTTTGCGCTCCTTGATCAACTGCTTAGCCAGCGTAAGATAGTCCTGCACGGCATTGCTGACGAGACCACGCTCTCCGTTGAGATCCCCAAGATGGCGATAGACTTCGTATTTGGTCGGATCGCACTTGAGCACCTTCTTGTAGGTCGCGATAGCCTTGACAGTGGCTCCTTCTGCCTTGAAGAGTTTCGCAGCCTGAAAAAATGCGGCGCTCGCTTCTGATACCGCATTTCGTTTCAAATACAAATCCCCTATGGAATTAGGGATACTGCCGTCAGTGGGAGCTTCCGCTGCGAGCTTTTTCCATTCGGCAATAGCCTCCGTAATCTGGCCTTTTGAAGCCAGCAGCTGAGCCTGCTGAAGTATCTTGCTACGATCCAGAGGCAAGACAAGTCCCTCTTCCCAAGAATAGGCAAACGCTAACAGTATCAAGAGGTTTTGTCGAGAAAATGGAGGAATCAGGCGGCAGATTTACTATGACAACAGAATGGGCCTGTCCGCTCAGAAAAGACAGGCCCATTCGTCAGGAGGCACTCCGGTGCCTGTTTATGAGGCGGCGATGGCTGATTTCAATACATTGGCCGCTTGAGGGCCTTTCGCTCCCTGCACAATTTCAAACTCAACATTTTCACCTTCTTTTAAAGTCTTAAACCCATCCCCCTGTAAAGCGGAATAGTGGACAAAAACATCTTCGCCGCTATCAAGACGGATAAACCCAAACCCTTTCCGATCGTTGAACCACTTCACTGTTCCCTTTGTCTTCACAACACTCCTCCTTTCCTAATGGCCATGGGCAACGAGCCCCCTAGCCACGAAACCGCGGTTGAGACACGACTAGGTAATAGAAGTCGAACCTGGCGGGTAGAATCGACGGGCACCTGCACAAGTGTTGCATCGCTCACGGGACCCATCATGTGGAGGAAAACCGCGCTGCATGTACCATAGCGCTCATACACTGTCAAGCGATTCTTTTACAAACAAGATTCATGCGCGAGGTTTACAAGCAGGCAGGACTCCCCTATAGTGTTCGTGTCACCGCCACCTAAGAGCCCTGTGATCCTACGAACTCTGCTTGATCGCTACATTTTCACCGAACTGCTCTCCCCGTTCGGCCTGAGTCTTGGTGCGCTCTGTTTCGTCATGCTGACGAGAGAATTGCTGCGTCTCGTCGAATTACTGGTGTCCAAGGGCGTCGGCTTATGGTCGGTCTTGAAGGTCATCGCCATGCTGCTGCCATCCGGCTTGGTATTGACCCTTCCAATCGCCGGACTCATCGCATCCATTACCGCCTTCGGCCGTTTATCCTACGATAAGGAACTCGTGGCGATGCGGGCCGCAGGGCTAAGTCTCTTCCGCCTGTCTCAACCGGTCTTCCTCTTCGCGCTGACAGTCTTCGGTCTCACACTAGTCCTCTCCCAGTGGGGACAACCTTGGAGTTCATTAAATCTTAAGAAGGTTGCGCTTAATTTGCTGAAGGATCAGCTTGTTCTCGCGCTGGAGCGCGGTACCTTTAACGAGCCGATTCCGCACATGGTGATTTATGTTCCCGATGCCGTCGACGGCCGGTCCACGAAAGGCATTTTTGTATCGGATGAGCGGACCGCCAAGGAACCGCGCATCATTGTGGCGGAGGACTATCAGGTGTTCATGGATCAGGCGAACAACCAGGTTGCCCTGCGCCTTGTCAATGGCGTCATCCATACCCGTCCGGATCAGGTCGATCAATACCGTCTCGTGTCCTTTGCGAGCTACGATATCAAATTGAGCTTGAGCCAGAGCAGCTACGCAGCCGCCGAAGAGCGCCCGACCTACGACCAGATTATGGCGATGATCCGGCAAGGCGGGGAGAAGGACTCAACCGGCCTGCGTCGCTTGATGGAGTACTACAAAGATCTCGCCTTTCCAACCGCTTCGCTGGTGTTTTGCCTTTTGGGCGTGCCTGTTGGGATTGTCTCCAAACGGTCGGGTCGGGTCGGCGGATTCGCCGTCGGCGTTTTGATCATCATTGTGTTCTATGTCTTGAATGTCGCCTGTGATTTTCTGGTGACGACCATGCTCATTAGCCCCTTCGTCGGAGCCTGGATGCCCAACATCGTCTTCATTGTTGCAACGATCATCCTCTTCATGAAAATGAGCCGCCAATAGCCGTATGACCATTCTCTTCCGCTATATCCTTCGTGAATACGCCAAGATCTTTCTGATGTGCTTTGCCGGCTTGGTCACCATTTATATGGTGATCGATTTTTTCGAAAAAGTCCGACGGCTTCTTCGCTACGATTCTGGCGTGCTTCCGATGCTCGCCTACTTCGCGCTCAAAATTCCTGCCATCTCGTTTCAAGTCGTGCCGTTCGCTGTCTTAGTGGCCACGCTCCTGACCCTTGGGTTACTCGCTCGCAGTAATGAAATCACCGCCCTGCGCAGCTGCGGCATCAGCCTGCTCTGGGTCACCTCACCGTTTCTCTTATTTGCCGGCGGGCTCGCTGTGGTACTCCTGGCATTCAGCTCGGCGATCATTCCACTCGCATCGGAAAAGGCTGAAGAGATCCGACTCATCCAGATCGAAAAAAAGCCGATTCCATTGACCGTCCAAGCTCCTCAGCCATGGGCCCGCATCGACGCAGATGCTCTCATGCGGGTCAGCACGATTGACGTCGGGGGAAAAACGCTTCGCGGCGTGCATCTGTTCTATTTTGACCAGGCTTTTCATCTTAACCGAGTCATCGAGGCCGCAGAAGCGCAGTATGCGGCCTCCGGTTGGGTGCTGCTGAATGGGAATCGCCGGGAATTTGCGCCTGACCACACCGTAGACCTGACCCTCTTTACCGACCAGCCCGCGGACATTCCACTGATCCCGGATGACTTCTCCACATCACTGGCCGGCAATTCTGAAACAATGACGTTTCGAGAAATCCGAAACTACCTGGGACGTTTTCAACACAAAGAAGTGTCCTTCTCCAGGCTACTGACTGATTACTACGGCCGGATCGCGTTTCCATTCGTGACGATCATCATGGTCCTGGTCGGTATTGCGCTGGGTTTACGGCGGAGCGGGGTACGCGGAGGAAGCATGGCCATGGGGATCGGGCAGGCATTCATCGTCGGATTCTGCTACTGGACGACTCATTCCATCGCGATTGCGCTGGGCCGTGGAGGAGCGTTGACGCCCATGCTTGCCGGCTGGATGGCCAATATCCTCTTTGCCAGCTTTGGGCTCTACCTCTTGCTTAAAGTCCGACATTGAAAAACCTCCCGACCCCCCCCAATCACCAGTTGACTGCTTTCGCTTCTTCCGGTAAGTAAAGAGAGCCCCTGAGCTGTACCAAGGAGACTACGGCATGAATTCACGCGTCGTTATTACCGGTCTTGGAGTGGTGTCTTCCATTGGAATCGGTGTCAGCGAATTCTGGAAGACGGCTCTCACCGGACGCTCAGGTGTTTCTGCCATCCCCTCACTCGATCCGTTTCCTCTAACGGAGTATCGATCGCAGGTTGCCGGACAAGTGCATAATTTTTCTCCTGAGCAATACCTCCCGACAAGCCAAAGCAACCGTGTCGATCGCTATGCCCAATTTGCCCTGGTGGCCACAAAGGAAGCCATCGCCGATGCCGCATTGGTGATGGCAAAAGAAGCGCCTCATCGCGTCGGCGTCATTGTTGGAGCCGGCATGGGAGGCATGGTCATGGGTGAGCGGGAGATTACTCAGCTCTTCAAAACCCATAGGCCGAACCGAGTGCACCCGAATTTCATACCGACGATCACGCTTAACTCTGCCTCCGGAATCGTCGCGATGGCGCACGGCGCGAAGGGACCGAACCTCACGATCTCGACAGCCTGCTCATCCAGCGCTCATGCCCTGGGCCAGGCCCTTCAGTGCATTCGTACCGGACAGGCCGATGTGGTAATTGCCGTGGGAGCCGATGCCAGTATCACTCCATTGGTCTTTGCCGGGTTTTGTTCCTTGCGGGCCCTGTCCAGTGAGTTCAACGATAGGCCGGAACAGGCCTCGCGTCCATTTGACAGACACCGGGACGGATTCGTCATGGGCGAAGGGGCCGGAGCATTGATCGTCGAATCACTAGCCCATGCCAAGAAACGGAAGGCGAGAATTTACGCAGAGCTGGCTGGATACGCCGCGACCAGCGAAGCCTATCACATGGTCATTCCGCGAGAGGACGGCGAAGAAGTCGCGATTACTATGAAGCTGGCCCTCAACTCGGCAGGTATGACGCCGGCTCAAGTGGATTATATCAATGCCCACGCCACATCCACCTCGATCGGCGATGCAGTGGAAGTAAAAGCGATTAAGCGCCTGTTCAAGAGCCGCGCGGACAAAATTGCCATCAGCGCGACCAAGTCGCTGATCGGTCATACGTTGGGTGCCGCCGGCGCCCTTGGAGCCATCACTTCGACGTTGACCATTCATACGGGACAGATCCATCCGACCGCGAACTATGATGATCCTGATCCGGCCTGCCGCCTGGAAGGAATCAGTCGTTCCCTCCAGGAGCGGAAGGTACGGACCGCCCTTGTAAACTCGTTCGGATTTGGGAGCAACAACGCCACCGTGGTCCTGAAAAAGTTCGTCGCATGAGTATGATGCGCCGCTTGTTCAGTTGTCTCCATAGAATTCTCCAGCGCACGCCGTGGGAACCTCACCACGGGGATAGGAATGTTTTGAGCTTGTCCCACAGCTTGCTGTCGGGATTATCATTTTCATGAAGGAGCATCCACGATGACCGATGTTACGGTTGCCACTCAGATCATTCAATCGCTTGCCACCTATCTGAAACGAGCCCCCTCTTCTATTACGGAATCGCATCACCTGCGAGACGATCTGGGGCTTGATTCCGTCGCGGTCATTGAGTTGCTGTTTGAAATTGAAGACCGATTCAAGATCCAAATACCGGACCAAGACCTTCCAGGGCTCAGCACGGTCGGGTCAGTAGCGGCTTACGTCCAACAACGGCTCTCAGCCCCGAGCAGCGCATCGGCCAAAGCTAGACCAGCGCCGTCCGCGACTTCAAAAAAGAAGGCGCCTGCCCCCAAGAAGACACCTGTTTCCAAGAAAGCGCCTGCCTCAAAGAAAAAGCCTGCTCCGAAAAAAGTCTCCACCCCGAAGAAAAAGAAAAGGTAACGAACTGATGTCCATCCCACAGCTACCGAGTCCCCTGACCCTGGCGCAGATTCATCAGGTCGTCGGCGGCACGATTCACGGCACTGACCAAACACAGGTGTTCGAACTGGCCGGCCTGGGGGAATCGACTCCCCGCTCCTTGTCGTTTGTTGCCAACGACAAAGCATTGAATGCCGCTGTAAATCTCCAGGCAGCTGCTTTGCTCGTCCATCGGCACCTGCCGGAACTTGCCATTCCGCAGATTGTAGTCGGCCACCCCTTGATGGCATTCGCCCAGGTAGCTCAGCGATTCTGTGTTCGTCCTGCCGTTCCTCGCGGCATCGCTGAAAACATCACTCGCGGAACCGATGTCAAAATCGGAGCCGACCCTTCGATTTGGCCGTTTGTGACACTCGGCGACCGTGTGAGCATCGGAGCGCGGGTTACCCTATACCCCGGTGTGTTTGTGGGATCGGACTCGAAAATCGGAGATGATTGTATCCTGTACCCGAATGTCGTCGTACGGGAAGGCTGCTCACTCGGCGCCCGAGTGATCGTCCATAGCGGAACCGTGATCGGCGCAGACGGGTTCGGATACGTCCCGCATCAAGGGCGCCACCACAAAATCCCGCAGCTTGGCGGAGTCGTCATCGAAGACGATGTCGAATTGGGCGCCAATGTCACCGTTGATCGCGCCACGCTCGGATCTACACATATCAAGCAAGGCACCAAGGTCGACAATCTGGTTCAGATCGCTCATAACGTCACGGTGGGAGCACACTGCATTCTCGTTGCTCAAGTCGGTATCGCCGGCAGTACCACGATCGGCCATCATGTCGTCATCGGCGGACAAGCGGGCCTTTCAGACCATATTCAGATTGGCGACCAAGTCATGATTGCCGCCAAATCGGGAGTGCATCGAAGCATTGAATCGAACCAGATTGTCGGAGGATCCCCGGCATTACCGCGGGATCGGGCCTTGCGGGTTCAAGGGGTCATTCACCATCTGCCTGAGTTGCACAAGCTTGTGCAAGACCTCGAGCAGCGGATCGAGACCCTGGAGAAACAATCGAAGCCAAGGTCGCCACGCACTGGAACGACACGTCCTAGAAAGAAATAGCCCCGCGTAACCCTACTTGATGACGCTCCGCCAAAAGAATAACTTCGCCCAATAGAACCCGGCCCACGGGATCATCACCGCAGGGACAGTATTCACCTGCCCATAAAGAGCTGCCACAACGGCGCTTCCCAGAAGGGCCCCTATGCCCGCAAGATACGCGAGGGGAAGCAGGGGACGCCCAGGATGGTCGATTTCCGGAACCTGTACGTCCTTCTTGGTTAGTGCTCTCTGAGTGGTCGGCCCCCGCCGCATCCGTGCCGCCAGGGCATCAGGAAACTGTCTGAATAAATACAAGTGGTACTGAGTCTGCGCCGTGCCGATCAGCACTCCCAACGCCATCAAGCCGGAACTGTAGTAAAACGTATCCCAGGTATAGCTCTCCGATGCGATCAGCTGATATCCGAGCCCTATGACTCCAACGACCAGACAAAACATCCCCACTAAACCCGATGGCATTAAGATGTAGGTCTTCACATACTCGCGCGCCTGCTTCGCAACTTCTTCAGGGTGCTGAATCGTAACAAGTTTTGGCACCGACGCCTACCCTCCTTACAAACCGACAAGCTAATCCGACACGGCATTAACACGATCGGAGCATTAACTGCAAGGCACTCCACCAGAAGCAGTAGGTAATTTGAGTAATTTCTTCTGACTATTTATTTGTTTTTCCTTCGCCTATCCACAAAGTCTGTGTGTGATATGTGGATATCCATGTGGATGGACCACGCCTGTCCTGTCGCCATGCAACATCGAGCACGATGCCATTTTATTGGGCAGAAAGTTCTGATACTTCTTCGGAAGTTATGACGAGATGTGTGTGCAGCACTACGGACTACAACCCATGGTGCTACGCGGCCACTTCACTGAAATGGGTTGAACAAGCGATGGCGAAAGGCCACCGTGTCATCGGCTCAATTCACACAGGAAGGATGTTTTCGATGGATGTCCGTTCAAGACGACCGAGAGTAACCCACTGCTCGGCCATAGGAATCAAAGTCTGAACCCGCTCTTCCATGGCCTGTAATCGTTGCGGTAACGCGTCGACCTTTCGATAGGCCGTGCTTGCGAGAAAGAACCGCAATCCCTGGAGAAACATTGTAATCGTGACCGCATCGACCGTCTTGGCGGATTGATGCAACGCATCCACATGAACGAGGATCGGGTCTAACTGGGAGACGGTGACAAAATCCAGATTGCCATGTTCCCGCAGCTGAACTATATGTTCTGTCATGGCAGGCACTCGCTCATGCAGCTCACGGAGAAACTCTTCGTCCAATCGATCGAGATCATGAAGAATGCGTTCGATGACCTCAACTGTAATGTTGTCATGCCGTTCTCCGACTTCCTGCTGGGCACGACTGATTACTGTTTCCAATACGTCCCTTGCCGGCTGAACCGAGCGGGCGCGGGCACGTTGTAGTTCTTGCAATGCTTCGATTAACGGCCTCGACGAGGCAACGCACTCCGGCCTGTGCAAGGAAGCCGGAGGATCGCGCATCGTAGACTCCGAATACAGCTCCGACCCTCCCCGATCCGGCTCTTCTTGATGTGAGGTTCCATCCGGCGTTCCCGCATCACCCCTCTCTCCTGACAGACGATGTACCGCGTCTGCGATTCGATCCAGCCCTGCATGCAAGGGACGCAATGTCGCCGCAGTCCATTGTGTTTCCGGTTTTGCAACATCTCGCAAGATGGGCAATAGATTTGATGCCATTGCCTCAATCTCTGAAAGCTGCACTGTGGATGCTGACCCAGCCAGATTCGTGATCCCATTCAAAATCAAACCATACAGCTTGGACCGCATTGCTCCATCAGCACCGGCTCCAAGTTTTTGGAGCGCCGTTTGAATTTGGGCTAGCCATTCCCTGGCTTCGAGGGCAAAGAGGCCGACAACCTCGTTTTGAAATGTGCGAGCAGCACGCCCCTGAAACACACTCCGCCTTTGTCCATCGCCATTTTGATCGGATGGTGCTGGCGCTGTATCTTGTGACTCGGCTATCCGGATTTCGACGACTCCTTGAATTGCCGTTGCAATAGCATCCAAGCTTTCAAGTAGCGACGTAAATTGCTCAGATACGGCGCCAGGCTCATCCACCTTTCGTGACACATCGGAAACATCTACCCGGCCTGAATTCAGCGTATCCACGGTTGTAACAATAGAAATCAGCGGCGTCATGCTCAAATCCAGCTGGCACATACCAGAGTTCTGGCCTGTAGCTGATTGCCGCACGTGTACCAGTGGACGCAGTGGATATCGACTGTTGATTCTGTCCACCGTGGCAATCTCTCCCGTCGACAATCGTACGGTCGTTCCCAATGGATAGACCGAAACCTGCTCGATTAAGGCCTTCAGAAGCTCACGTGGAAACGCCGTTCGCTCAGTCACCAACAGTTCCTTGACCGCTTCATGGGGAAGCAATCGACGGCGATAGGGTCGCTCGCTGACCAAGGCATCGAAGATGTCGACCAATCCGATTATTTGTGCCATTTCACTGACTTGACGCCCTTTCAGCCCATATGGATATCCTCGCCCATTAAACCGCTCATGGGCCTCGCGAATGAGTTGCGCAAGCCACTGATATGCGGGTCCCATTCGATGCACGAGCTGATACCCCAATTCAGGGTGTTGCTCGATCAACTTCCGTTCTTCCTGCGTCAGTCGTCCGGTTTTCGTAACCAGTGACTGTGGGACTGCAAACAACCCAATATCATGGACCAATCCAAAGAATGCCAGCCGATCCAGTTCTGTGCCGTAATAGCCCAGCCCGATTCCGACTTTGCTTCCAAAGATCGCGGCATTGAGCAGATTCGTGATCAGGGGTGATCCTGCCGGCCTGGAGAGTGCGTGCACAACGAGTTCATCGCTTTGTTTCAACGACGAGACCAAGTCGGATCCCAGCGCCTCGATCTGCTCCATATGAAACGGGCGCTGGCTCTGAATAGCCACAGCCGTCTCAGTCAACTTTTGTTCCGCTTCACGATACCAATTCATAGAGAATGCCACCGCCTCAATCACGCACAATCAGTACAGTACCAGGAATACAAAATCTGTTCTCTCACGGAATTCAAGCAGGCAAGATGCCGCTGATGGCCGAGCGCTCCATCCGGCCGGCTTCGACCCAATTCTGAAGTGCCTTTACATTGTCAATCAAGCGAGATTCTACTGCCGTATACTTGTCGACCGCTACGACCACCCGTCCTTGCATAACCAGCGTCAGAAAGCTGTGCAGGCCCGTACAAAACGCCAGCATTTGCGCCGCGTTGACCTGCTGCGCAGCGGACGAGAGTTGAGCAACCTGCTCGACGATCGGTTGCATCTGTTCTGATGGCTGCCCGCCCCCTCCTGCTTCGCTTTTAAGCCGATTGATCTCCGCCGCGACGGCTGGAAGCTGTTTCTGCACAGACTCAAGAAATGCCTCTTCTCCATCAGACCACCGTGCAAGAAAATCCTTAAGAGACGTGATGTTGCACCGCTCGCCCCCATTCTTTTTCATCCCTTCTACCTGCGCAATCACCGCCGCAAGAAGATTACGGGGATAATTGCCCAACCGCGCCTGTTGATCTCTAAATCTATGTAGGATGCTCAGCAATTCACCCGAGGCGATAGTAACCGGGAGCTTTTCGGCATGACCGGAAACGGCTTCAGCTTCACACGCCACACGAGCCGCCCGAGTGAGCGCGCTGTAAATATGGCCTAACTGCTTACAGAGTCCGACAAAATCATTGGTCGAAATTCTGCCGTTTGGATTTTCAACGGCTGCAACAAAGGGCAAGGCAGAACAACTTGCCCGCTCAATCTCACTCAGACCAATAGCAGCCGCCGCCTCGCCCATATTGGCAATGCCGGATTTGATCGTGCGGGCGAGTGTCACATGGCGATCAGGATGAGGCCCCTGCTGCAATTCGTCCAGGGCCACATGAATTTGCTGAAGCCACTCATGAGCCTCTTGAACAAAGGCCGGGATCACCGCCTTTGGAGACTCATCTTCGAGTTCGGCAGACATTATTCTTAGTCCTTTAGGATAGCGTGGGCCACCGAGCGGATCCGGTGAGTCGCGGGAGGCCTATCATATGCCTTTTCCAAATTGCGAAGCCAATCCGGCAATTTCTCCGAGCTTGCGCACCATCTCTTCTAACCGCTTCGTAGCACTCACAGCCACCTGTTCAGTTTCCGATACTCGATTGACTAGTACGGCATTCCGCTCCCGTTCCGCTTCCAAGAGCGCTTCGAGTTCTCCAATTCGTCTGGTTACATGTCCGGCGCTCTCAGCTATTTCGGTCAGCTCTTTGACTCTTGCCTTCACCACAAGCAGCGATGCTTCTGCCGCTCTGGCCTTCTCCTCAAACCCGGCCGCACGTTGCATCTCATGCGCCAGCATGGTCTCTGCATTCTTACCATGGGCGGCAGCGACTTCCAGCTCGGTCAATTCCTGGACAAGCTGTGCCGCCGCCGCACGTTCGGTGCTCAATTCCACTTCCAATTGCTCTGTTCGGTTAGCCGCTGCTTGCAAAACAGCCACCTCGTGACGAGCCTTTACCGACGACTCCTGCTCCGCTCGCAGAGCGGCTTCGAGTTGAGACACACGCGAGGCCTGAATTTCGCTCGCCGCCATCTTCATTTCAAGCTCAGTCACTAAACGACGTTGGGCTTCCAGCAGCGCCTCTGACTCTTTGGCTCGAGCAACCGCTGCATCGAGATCGGCAACGCGCTTCGTCAAGCTTTCAACCCTGGCCCGTTCATTCCGAAGTTGCTCTTCCGCCTCTCTAAGCCTGTTTGCAGCTTGCGGATCGGCGAGCCCGGGTGTTCCGGGTACATTGATCGCTTGAGCCTGTATCGGCTTATGCCCTGCGATTGGCGCTAAGACTGGCGCTGGGGTCGATGCTGGTGCCGGCCTGAGACCGATTATAGGCGTCGACAGGGGCGGTTGAATCGGAGCCGCGGCCGGCTTGAAATCCGGCGGCGGCGCCGCTGAAGTCTGCCGTTTGGCAAGCAACTCCATCACCTTATCCTTCAATGAGGTACCCTGGAACGGCTTCTTCAGTACTCCATCGGCTCTGCAAGACTCAGCCTGCTTCGTAACCTCGTCATTCACGATGCCGGAAATAAGAAGCACTGGAATCGTTGCAATCGACGCATTGCCTCGAACAAATGCACATACCTCATACCCGCTCTTATCAGGCATGATCACGTCGGACACAACCATATCCAGCCGGTCTTTAGCCAAACACGCAATGGCTTCCTCGCCGTTTGCGGCAAGAGTCACAGACATCCCGGCTTCCGTCAAGAGTCGTTCTGCAACTTTCCGGACTGCAATACTGTCGTCTGCTACCAACACCTTAGGCATATCTACACCCTTCTATCTTTCCTCGCGTGCCGTGCATCTGCTTACCGCTGTAGTCCGCTCTACTGACGAAGCACAGAGAACAATTTGCCCTTCCGCCTTTAATCCCTACTCAAAACTGTCCGCGATGACGCCCCGTCTCCGCGCTTTGCCCACCCGAATACCATTCCCATCCCAGGACTTGGACGTGCGGCGAAAGAGGCAGCACTCCGGTAGCTGTTTATTTCAGAACCCCATTCACGCGGGCAACATAAACACATCCAAACCATTTGCTTTCAAAGAGCATCTATTCTCGCGTCTCTAACCGCCGTATCCCCCATATTCTGCAATGACCTTAGTTTCGTCAATTGATACAAGTATTTTCCCCAGGTTAATTACGGATTGCCGAAATGGGGCCCACCTGCTGTTCAACTTCCTGGAGCAACGCCTGTTGATCCACCGGCTTGGCAATACACGCACTCGCCCCGATGTCCAGCACCGCCCGGCGGTGCTTGTCGACCGATTGATTGCTCATCACAATAATCGGCGTGTGTCGCGTTTGAGGATACGCTCTAAGCGCCTGCACTACCGCATAGCCATCGCATTTCGGCATCTCGATGTCGGTAATGATCAACCGATACTTTGATTCCGACGCTTTTCGCAGTCCTTCTTCTCCGTCCACTGCCGTATCAATCGAGTACCCGGCATCCTTCAGCATCCTTCCGACAAACTTACGGACGCTCAATGAGTCATCAATCAATAGGATGACCGCCCCCGCCTCCACACGCTGTTCACTCTCATCCAATCCAGTCATCGAATAGACAGGCAGGCTCTGCTGTGGGGACTGGATCAGTGGCCGAGCGCCCAAACGGCCGGGGTCGAGAACAAGAATCACCCGACCTTCAGAATCGATCGTCGCCCCTCCGAAACATGAATGCGCCATGAGTTTCAACGGGCCCAGTGTCTTGACCACAATTTCCTGTCGACCCAAGACTTCATCCACTACTAATCCAAGAACCCCCGCAGACGTCCGCACAATCACAACCGGCATCGCTCCCTTCACAGGTCCTGCTTCACGGCGCAGAATATGCCGAAGCGAGTGCACCTCGACAAGTTCACCCTGTACATGCATGAGAGTCCGATTCTCCTTCCTCAGTAGTGCACTCTCAGCCGTAAGCATCACTTCGCGAATACCCGACAACGCAATGGCGTACCGCTCGGTTCCTGCGCGCACCAACAACGCTGTGGTGATGAGTAAGGTGAGCGGAAGACGCAAGGTGAACTTTGTGCCGGCCCCCGGCTGTGACGCGACCTCGATATGACCGTTCATTCCTTCAACGGCTTGTTTGACCACATCAAGCCCGACACCTCGGCCGGCCTGACCGTCGACTGCGTCGGCGGTTGAGAAGCCGGCTGAGAAGATATACTGGAACAGATCCGCATTCGACATCGCCCGGACTTGATCAGGCTGAGCCAACCCAATTTCAACGGCTTTCATGCGTATCTTCTCAAGATCGAGGCCTCCCCCATCGTCCTCGACTTCAACGACGATCGAATTTCCTCGATGCGCCGCACGAAGATGGATCGTTCCCGCTGCCGGTTTCCCCCTGGCAAGCCGATCGGATGGCAATTCAATGCCATGATACACAGCATTGCGGACTAAATGGACCAACGGGTCCACCAACCGTTCAACGATCCCGGTATCGACTTCCGTATTTTCTCCTGACGTAACCAGCACTGCCTCCTTACGCGACGCGCGCGCGCAGTCTCTGACAGCACGCCGAAATCGGACAAAAGGAGTTCCGACAGGAACCATACGTGCCTGATTGATTTCAGCCTGCATAGTCTGAGTCAACTGCTGCAACTGATTCATATCGTCATGCGCCCGACAAATGGATTTCTTCACCTGCTCCATCGATTCGGTAATATCGGCGCTCATTTCACTGATACGGCGGGCCAAACTATCGAAGTCGTCGTCCTTGTCACATTCCTGGCTGCTATTGTTTTCCAAGCTGCCCGCCTCCTGTGGTAGAGACGCGGCTCGAGATGCACGCATATGATTGTCGGCAAATATACGGACGGAGTCAGCCAATCGCGCCTTGCATGCCATGGCTTGATCCGACAACTGTTCCAGCGCATACAGCCGCTGCTCGAGCCGACCGCGCCCAACCATCAGCTCTCCAATCAGGTTCATCAGCTTCTCTAACCGTGTGCAACTGACACGAATGACTTCCCGTTCATCGCCCACAGTGGTCTCCGTCTGCCTGCCGGATGTTCCCTGGTCGATCAGTGATTCAATCGCAGGCTTCGCCTGGTCAATCCCGGCGACGGGAGCACAGACCTGATGAAGTTGTTTCAATTCCCATAATGCTGTTTCAAATCGTTTCCGAGTTTCATGGATGCGACTCGGATCTCTTTGGATCAAAACACGGACGACGTCGACCGCAAGAAAAACCACGTCCGTCTGCCCGGATAACAAGCGGAGCCGACCTCCGCGCACAGCCCCGATGAAGTCTTCGACATGGTGAACAAGATCCCCGATCGCCTGAAACCCGACCGTATAAGCCGAGCCTTTCAATGTATGGGCGGTTCTAAACAGTTGACTGACGAGATCTCTATTCTGAGTATCTTTATCCAATTGCAATAGAGTGGCTTCCAACGATTCCAGGTACGCCTGCGCCTCGGGCGTGAAATACCCCAACACTTCCGGATCAAGCTGAGGAAGGAAATAGTCGTCACGTTGATGCGTCGCCTGCTGCGCTTCCATAGCAGTCTCTGCTGTCGCAACTGATTCCAGTGGTCTAACCGGTTCGCTTTCTGGCATAGTTGACTCATTCGAAAGCAGCCCTGCAGATAATTCCAGGCAACGCTCCACCATCGCCCGCTCTTCATTCCCGCCGCTACCAATAGCCTTCACGAGCGTCAGGATGCCTTCTATAGTCTCACGCACCGCGCCCACTGTCGTCGGCCATTCAGCACCGGAAATAGTCCGGGCCTGCTCGCACATCAACTCCAGCCGCTCACAGAGCCTGGCGATCCCGCTGAACCCATACAGCGCCGCAGCACTTCGAAGACGGCGAGCAATACTCACTTGTTCGTGAAGCTGCTGAGGCACAGGCAGCGAGGCGTCGGCAGGATACAAGACCTTCGTCAGGACCTCCAATCCGTTCAAGGCATCGACAGTGAAGATACTAATGCGATGATCCCGATCAAACTCCACACTCATCCGTGTCTCTCAATGGTGAATTCCGGCAGACTCTTCGGATACTGGATGTTGTTATGCCAATTTAAACTGCGCCACAGATGCCGCCAAACCTTCAGCCAACTTCGCCATATCCTCTACGGTCGCGCGTGTTTGATCCGTCACATGCTGCGTCGCCGTGGCGGCGCCGGTAAAGTCTTTGATCGAACGCCCGATCTGATCGGTCGAAGCCCCCTGTTCGGCTACAGAAGAGGCAATTGCGTGAGCCAATTCTGCAGACCGTTCCGCAATCGTTGCGATGTTCCGAAATAGGTCCCCGGTGCGAACTGCAGACGCCGCTCCCGCCTCTGCGGCCAGCATCTCTTGTTCCATAGCAACGATTGCATTCTGGGCTTCACTTTGAATGACCTTGATCAGATCCAGGGCTTCTCGAGTCGCCTGCGTCGAACCTTCAGCTAATTTCCGCACCTGATCGACAACGACGCCGAACCGTGCGCTGACTTCACCCACACCGGCCGCTTCGATGGCGGCGTTCAACGCCAAGAGATTCGTTTGATTGGCGTTCTCCCGAATCGCCGACACAATCTGCGAGATTTCCAAAGACCGATCGTCCAGCAGCTTGATCTGTCTGACCATCCGTTGGACGGCAGACCGCATTCTTCCCATATCCTCGACGGCTTCTTGCACGGCGATATGCCCTTCTTCCGTGGCTTGCAACACTTGCCGGGCGGACTCGGAGGACGCACCCGCGATATCGGACACTTGATGCATCGAAACCGCGAGCTGTTCAACGGCGCCAAGCGCTTTCCTGGATTCATCCGCTTGGCGCCTGACGGTTCCAGCCATCTGTCCGGCATTCTCCCGTAACACACCGGCCGATTTGCTGACACGTTCAGCTGATTCTCGAACATACCGCATCAGTTGTGAAAACCGTTGAATCATGAGATTAAATCCATCCGCAAAAGTTCCGAACATGTCGGCGGTTACTTCACCCCGCTTTGTCAGATCGCCTTTCTCTACATCCGACACCAGCACTTGAAATTGGAGCAAACGTTTTTGCATCCTGTCCCGCTCTTCCTCGGTCGACGCAAGAGAGGTCATTCGATCCAACATCGCATTGAACGCCACTGCCATACGCCCGATCTCATCGCGGCTCTCCAGTCTGGCTCGAGCCTGTAGATTCCCTGCAGCCGCTTGTCCGGCAACATCGGCCACATGAACGATACTGCGTGTCATATTGTGGACAACCGCATAGCCGATGCCCCCTCCCAGGAGAAGAGCAATGAATCCTCCGACCACGAGTATGTTCACGTAGAAGTCAGCTTCCGCTTGTCCCTGCTCGTTCAATTCCTTCGCTGCTTCGCGCACTCTATTCATCAACCCGCGCGCCTCAATCGTGGATGTTGCATATTTATTTGCGACATCCACGGACAACGAAAAATGGCCCAAATCTCTCATGGCCTGTTTTTGTTCCTCCGACAGCGATGCATTGAAGCTGTCGGCAAACGCTCCGATCGCCCCGTCCGATGCCGCAAAATAGTCCTTCAACGCTTTCTGGAGAGTTGCTGCGGTATGTTTTGCTTGACGGTCACCTAACGAGGCGGCCTGAATTTCTACTGTCTTATACGCATCGAGAAGTGCAAGAACCTGTCGTTTCAATTCGTCCAAAGGGGTAACAGCATCATCGAAATCGCGTTTCCGAGTGTGCCGCCCCGTATTCAACAGGGCGCTGTGATAGAGGCCAAGGCTGGTACTGATCCCGCCGATATTTGATAGGGCCGATGTCGATTCATCGTAACTGGACTGCATTTCGACTTTCATCGCAGTGAGTCCGATGAGTCCGATCACGGCCACAATGATCATTGTGGCGCCGACCGAAGAGAGGCTGAGGATTAACTTTGGAAAAGCCTTCAGATTATTGAACCAGAAGCCGGATGACGCTGTCGCCGGCTTGCTACGCGTTACCATGACCATCCTCTCCGCCAACCATGAAATAATCGCCCTTCAGACTCATCATGTCACGCCGCCTCCTGATCGAACGTACCGTCGACCATGGCCATTAGTCTGGACACCTCTACCAGGCCGCTCACTCGGCTACCCAGTCTCAACAACCCGGAAAGAAAGGGACGATGCTGAGCCATCTCGTCAGGCAATTTCTCCAGCGTATCGTTGGCCTCGATCGTTCCAATCTCCGGAACCTCATCGATCACAATACCGATCTGTTGCGCTCCACACCGCATAATGACCGCATACCGCAGTGCCGAGGAACTTGGCATCCCCAGTACCGGGCGTAAGTCGGTGAGTGGAACTATCACTCCGTGGACATTGGCGACCCCCACCAACACCGGCGGCATATCGGGTACGGGAGTGATCGATTCAAGCGTAAATATTTCGCGTACGTGGTTGAGTTCAACGGCAAAACTCTCCGCTCCAAGCATAAACAGGCAAAATCGAGATGGAGGAGATGGCCTGAGCAGAACAGGACGCGACCCCGCACTGGACTCTTCCCTGTCTATCCTTTGCTCCATTGTCTCCTCACCCCGCCACGTCGGACACAGTCGTTTCAGTCACCCCAATGCGAGCATTCACAATTTGCAGAACATCGTCGGATTTGAACTGCACGATCAGGTCCGCACTTTCAGCGGCCATTCCGTCTTCACACTGCTCAACGAATCGGCATCACCACACTGATCGCGCCAGCAGGCCCGCCCTCTACCCATCCTTCTTTTTTCATGCCCATCATGTCCTGCTCTCCCTCTGGGCCTCCGTGGCAGACCAGGCATGCGGCATCGGCATATTCCGGGCTCATCACACGCATAGCCGGTTTGCCGTTAACGACGGTGACTTTCGCGTACCGTTGTCCTCTGGGATGGCGCGGATCGGCAAATAAGCGAAGAACCTCGGCCTCAAAATCATCGGGTTGGTTGCCGGGATATCGAGAATCCAGGCTCGTCAGCTTCACTTTGATGCCGGTCTTGGCGAAAAACTTCTGTCCTGCCTTCCTCGCAAACGAGGATGGAATGAACCCCTTGAATGCAATCCCCTGCTTATTAATGGCCGGCTGTGCATCCAGAATCACTTCGCGTTCGGACTGCAGCATGGCGAGCAAACTCTCATGTTGGGAGTGGCCGGATGGATGCGACAAATCGATCCGAGTCTCAGCCAGAAACTGCTCGACGATCTTGCGCCCCACGACATCGTCCGTAAATCCTTTATTGCCTTTTGCCGCATCGTTGATGAGCGTCTGGTGTTCGGACACGATGGCGCGGCCGATCTTGACAAGAGCGATCAGCAACTCAGCAGTGTCGGCCTCTTCGCCGGTCTTCGCGTTAACCGGAAGGCCGGCCAGCAGAGCACAGAGGCCAATCCCTGCTACAAGCGGAGACACCCGTACCCTCATACTCTCCTCCCGGCACTCAGGGGGGGGGGGACCGGCACACACTTCTACGAAAGTGTAGCGACTTGCGGTGGCTTTGCAAGGAATCGATAAATATCGGCGGTGTGTTTACGCTCTAGCAATTCCAGAAACCGTATCGAGACGGGCTCAGGCGATGTCGCACTATGGTTCATAATTGGCGGCAAGCACAGTTCCGACATGTTCGGGCGGACATAACGGAGAGCCACGAAATTGAAATCTCTTGGAGAACAAACTGATGGAGGGGATTTTATTGCACGCGCTCATCGGGCACAGCATTGCCATACCCGACCCATCTGAAAATCGCCTCGACATCAAGATGTGTTGCGAGATGGTCTGCCCAACGGTCGAGTTCCCCGTTAAGCCGCCTTGATACAGACTCTGACGTATCCAGATTCAGGATCTCCCACCCCTTGCGCCGGCGAATTAGATTGAGCCAGGCTCTCCGGAAATTAGGCTGATCGAACACACCGTGTATATAGGTTCCCCACACAAGACCGGTACAATTCACCGCACCATCAAGCAGAACCTCTGCCAAAGACCCGCCGCCCGGAC
>Ga0315912_10001173_pt1 | contig 34582 bp, 28 predicted proteins | sample VfabasoilMG_FD_204469 | JGI IMG/M metagenome (GOLD analysis project Ga0315912, IMG submission 204469) | Garden soil microbial communities collected in Santa Monica, California, United States - V. faba soil | ecosystem: Environmental > Terrestrial > Soil > Garden | place: USA: California... | reverse complement strand
CTTTGATTACTGGTTTCTTAATGATGAGTTCAACCGAATGTATAAAACCGAGCAGCGGATCTCGTCCATGTCTCAAAGTTTTGCCGGGCTGGCGCTCATAATCACCGTGCTGGGGCTTTATGGATTGGCCTCGTACACGGCTGAGCAAAAGACAAAAGAAGTTGGCATTCGAAAAGTAATGGGAGCTACGGTACCCCAGGTGGTTTCCATGTTCCTTTTCAGCTTTCTAAAAATATTTTTAGTGGCTACTGTGGTTGCCGTTCCGGTTGCATGGTACCTGGCTAATAACTGGCTGAATGAATTTGTTTACCGCACACCATTAAGTGTGCTGATCTTTATGCTGTGTGTCGGGGTTTTGATGCTGATAACCTTTTTGACTGTGAGTTTTGAAACCTATCGGGCTGCTGTTGCCAACCCGATAAAGGCGATCAGGCATGAGTGAGGATTAAACAATATTTTCCTTCACCGTTTTGTTCACCATATCTACCGCGTTGTTTACGCCTAGTTTCTTCATTATGTTGAACCGATGAGTTTCAATCGTGCGGATACTGATATCAAGTGATTCGGATATTTGTTTATTCTGCCTTCCATCGATAACCATCCGCAATATTTCCCGTTCTTTTTTCGTGAGATGGTATTGATCTTTTACTTCCGTTTGTCGGGATACCGGCTTGCCGCTTAACAACCGATTGGCCAGCACATTTGAAACCGATCCACTAAAATATTTATTGCCTTTATGAATTTGTTTAAGTGCTTTGATGAACTCATTTTTATCTATGTCTTTCAACATATATCCATAGGCTCCTGCATCCAGCGCCTGAATTACATATTCTTCGGAGTCGTGCATGGAGAGTATCACCGCTTTGGTTTGAGGCGAGTAGTCCTGAATTCTGGCCGCTGCCTCCAGGCCTGTCATTTCGGGCATTCGAATATCGAGCACCAAAATATCAGGCTTAAGTAATTTTGCTGTATCTAATGCTTCTGCACCATTACTGGCTTCTCCTATTACCGTAATTTCATTGTCCGATTCGAGCATAGCCTTAATACCATTGCGCACCAGCACATGGTCATCGGCTAATACAATATTTATTTTTTCCATAGTCTTGATACTTGCAACTTAATACTCCCTGCTTCTACGATTCCAAAACGGCAACGCGAACGGGCACCGTCAATACGACTGACGTTCCTTTGCCTGGCTCGGAATTAATTTCCAATCTCCCGTTTACATATTCTGTTCTTTCATACATGTTAAAGAAGCCGCGCCCCGATTCAATATTCGTACTGCGCGCTTCCACTAATTTTAAATCGAAACCTTTACCTTCATCAGCTACGGTAATGATCAGATCACCATCCAATTCGCTCATGCTAATTTCAATAATACCAGCCCCGGAATATTTAATGGCGTTGTTAATGGCCTCTTGAATAATTCTAAAAATATTGTTTTCAATTTTTTGCGGAAGCCTTTCAATTTGACCTTCAGTTTTATAGACCAATTGAATATCGGTCAGTTTTCCAATTTCCTGGATAAATACATTTAGTGCGGCTTGAAGGCCAAAATCTCCCAACACAGTAGGTTTTAAATTGAATGTTATCCTGCGCACCTCTTTTATAACGTGCTTGATCTGCTGGTCAATCTCTGTGATTTTCTGAACGGCCGTTGCACTGTCATCGAGGTTGATGGATTCAATTTGAAACTTGAGCGAAGTGAGCATTTGCCCGATGCCATCGTGAATGTCCATGGCAATTCGCTTCCGTTCTTCTTCTTGTCCTTCAAGTATAAGTACCGAACGGAACTTCTGCTGGTTGATTTTCTTTTCAATCTCAGCCCGGTTCTTCCGGGTCATGGTTTGCTCGGCAGCTTTGCGGAAAGTAATATCAGTACCCATTACCAGTAATTCATCAACTTCGTTTTGAATATTGAAAAGGGGAGTGATGGTCACCTCAGCCCAACAATCTTCCGTAAGCCCGATAAAATGGATATCGCTTTGCCAGGAATTTCCTTCCGAAACGGTTGCCACTACTTCATCCATCCAGTCATCGGGGTTATCCATACCCGGAAAAAGATTGCACAGTCGCATGTTATCATCCACATTCCGGATGCCGGACAAGTCCGAAAACAATTCGCTGATAAAAATTACATTTCCTCCATGATCGGATTTAGCGTAAAGTCGCGGGTTTTCGGCAGGTTGGTTCACAATCGAAATTTGTTCGTATGATTTTTCCAGCGAAGAATAAAGGGCGCCAATCTCTTTCGATAATTTCATTGCATTCTTTTCCGAGTCTATTAGTCTATTCACGGTTGTGTTCACCTGCCGTGCGGTTGGCCTGAAAACGAAAAAAACTTCAAGAATGATAACCATCAGGGAGATGCCCAGTAAAATATACTCCATGGTACTCAACGAGGACACTTTGTCTTTCGCCTCGCTGTCGTATTGAGCTACAATATTTTCCATGCCCGTGAGAAAATTATTTTCGCGCGCGAGCACAAGCCTGATTTCAGGTTCCAATGATTCATAGGACGTCAGCAAATCCTGAGATAGCAAAGTGATTATTGTTTGAGATGCGGAAAGCATTTCTTCAAAATTGGGAGCAGAAGCGGTGAACAATTGGTTGACGGCCTCACTATTTTTTCCCGGGAGCTTAAGGCTGTCGTTTCCATGAAGCAATCCTTCCTGTGATACTTTCCAAAGTTGAACGGAAGATCTCAGGCCGTTATAAATTTCACTTCGTGTCTGTTTGTCCTGGTCTGCATGCAATGACAGAACTATCTTGGAAATTTTTTGGCTTAACATGCGCTGTTTTCCGGCCACGTTCACTACGCGCGAGTCGTTGGCCTGATCTCTCAGGTGAAGTTGAATGAGCGCCTGGCCGATAATGGCAACAACAGCAATAACACTTAGCGCCAGTACGTACCACCGCCCCAGCTTACTGAACCGGTTTGAACTGCGGCTGGAGTCCGTATCAAAATTTACGTGCATTCTGGGTGTTATTAAGTACGAAACCGTAAAAAATAAGTCAATTTACTTAGCAAAGATACGTATTTCGTGGGCAGCTCACGTATTATTGCCGCTCACAAATCAGCTTAGTTTTTTCTTTACGGAAAACCGATGTAAACGAAGCCGTCTTCCACTTTTACCGGGTAAACCGAAATTTTTTCCTCTTCTGCATTAAGGCATTCACCGCTTAGAAGGGAAAAATTTTTCTTATGGAAGGGGCAAGCCACTTTCGGTTCACCATTCATCGAACCGATCATGCCGCGTGATAGCGACATTTGCATTTTGTGCGGGCACATATTTTGGCAGGCATACCACTCATTTCTCCGCGAAAAATTGAACACAGCAATCTGCATATCCTTATACTTCACGCAAGCTCCACCGTTCTCAGGAAAATCCTCTGTAGCTGCGGCTTTAAACCATACTTTTATTTCATTATTAGTCACTGTATCCATTTTTACTTTAGTTGTCGATTTTTCGATAATAGTTGCTCGTGCCAATTTTCTATTAACGATTAACTTTGTCTCATTAACTTATATTTTTTTATTCCAATCCACTGGCATCTTTTGTCCGCGTAAGTCAGTAAACTCGAGTGTTTCATCTGCACTGTCATCATTAATGAAGTGTTTGAATTTTGCGCGCAGCTTGGGACTTTCCACTACTTTCTTCCATTCGCATTCGTAATGGGCAATCAACTCCTTCATATCTTTTTCCAACTCATCGCAAATTCCGAGGGAATCGTTCACGATAACATCACGCAAGTATTCCATTCCGCCCTCCATTTTATTCAGCCAGGTGGCAGTTCGAGTTAATGGATCTCCGGTTTTAATATAAAACATCAGGAACCGGTCGATCAGTTTTACGCATGTGTCTGTATCGACATCGGTTACTAACAGTTTGGCATGTTGCGGACGGGAGCCACCATTACCACACACATATAAATTCCATCCTTTTTCGGTGGCGATTATTCCAAAATCTTTTGATTGCGCCTCAGCACATTCGCGAATGCAACCAGAAACAGCGCCCTTCAGTTTATGCGGAGCTCGCAAACCTTTATAGCGGTCTTCGATGAAAATGGCGAATGAAACAGAATCTTGAACGCCATAGCGGCACCACGTAGAGCCGACACAACTTTTTATGGTACGAAGAGCTTTGCCATAGGCATGGCCACTCTCAAAACCTTCGTCAATTAATTCTTCCCAAATTTCCGGCAACTGATCCAGCCGCGCTCCGAACATATCGATGCGTTGACCGCCCGTGATTTTTGTGTAGAGATTATACTTCTGTGCTATCCTGCCGATGGCCATTAGTTTTTCCGGGGTAATCTCACCACCGGCAATGCGTGGAACTACCGAGTAAGTGCCACCTCGCTGGATGTTGGCAAGGAACCTGTCGTTTGTATCTTGAATGGTATCCTGCTTTACAATTAAATCATTCCAAATGCTGGCTAAAAGAGAAGCTACTGCCGGTTTACAAACTTCACAGCCATCGCCCTTTCCATGCTCATTCAGCAGTTTTTCATAACTTTTAATGCCCGTTACTTTAATAATGTCAAATAATTCCTGCCTGGAATAATCAAAATGCTCACACAAAGTTTTCTTTACCTTATGGCCAAGCGATTCAAGAGTAATTTTCAGAATATCGGTAACCATTGGGGTGCAACCACCACAACCGGTACAGGCTTTGGTATTTTTTTTCAAGTCATTAAGAGTGGTAGCGCTGTTTTCTTTGACTTGGCAAACCAGATCGCCTTTTGAAACATTTTCGCAAGCACAAATCTGCGCTGAATCCGGCAGGCCTTTAAGCCCTGCACTTTCATCCGCTTTTCCGGGTGAACCGACAATGAGAGATTCAGGCTGAGCCGGTAATGGCATTTTATTCACAACCATCTGATGAAAGATATTGTATTGGCTGGCATCGCCTATGAGGATACCACCCAACAAATATTTTCCATCTTCGGAAATATTAATTCGCTTATAAACTCCGTTACGCTTATCCTGAAAAGCAATCGGCACGCTGCCCGGAGCTTCACCAAACGGGTCACCAAAGCTGGCCACATCAACACCAATTAGTTTTAATTTGGTTGACATGTCAAAACCGGTGAATTCTTTCGATGTATTTGCCAGAAGTTGCTTCACCACAATATCAGCCATCTCATAGCCGGGGGCGACTAACCCATACACCATATTATTATGTACGGCAACTTCGCCAATGGCAAAAATATTTTCATCGTTGGTGCGCAAATAATTATCCACAACAACACCTCCTCGTGGATGCACCGTAATTCCACTTGACTTGGCCACTTCATCGCGGGGACGAATACCGGCCGAGATCACCAACATTTCAATATCCAGTTTAGAACCATCCGCGAATTCAAGTCCTTCTAATTTTCCATTGCCGGCAATTTTTTTTGTGCTCTTGTTGGTGTGAATGGTAATGCCAAGTGAAGAAAGCTTGTGGGCTAATACGGATGAACCAACTTCATCAATTTGCCTCGGCATTAAGCGCGGAGCAAACTCAACTACATGAGTTTCGAGCCCAAGATCGAGCAAAGCTTTGGCCGCTTCAAGGCCAAGCAAGCCTCCGCCCATCACGGCTGCTCTTTTTATTTTTTTCCCGTAATCAATAATTTGATTGAGATCTTCAATAGTTCGGTAGACGAATACACCATGTCTTTCCACTCCTTCCAGCACAGGTACAAAAGCACTTGACCCGGTGGCCAATACGAGATAATCGTAATGGTCTGTTTTACCAGTATGGGTCTTAATAGTTTTGCTTTGCCTGTTTATCTCCGTTACGAGTTCACCCGTGAGTAACTTAATATTATTCTCTGCATACCAGGAGGCAGGCGCCATCAGCAAATCATCTGCAGAAGTGCCGGAGAAGTAGCTGCTCAAGTGTACGCGGTCGTAAGCCGGGCGCGGCTCTTCACCATATACGATGAGTTCAATTTCCTTGGATTGAGCCCGAAGTTTTTCGCAAAACTTGTAGCCCACCATTCCATTGCCTACTACGATTATGCGTTTCATTTGTTTAATAAGTTAAGTAATCTCTAATCGAATATTTACGTAAACATACGTAAATTAGAGCTATCAAAGCAAGTAAACTACGTATATTTACGTATCAATTTTCAGAAAACATCGTTTTTGTAGTTTTTAAGGGAATAGGAATGCATCCCTAGGATTTTTAGCGGATCAAGAAATTTGAGAAAAAGAAAAAATTGAAGCCTTTAAGCCAATCCATTTTTTCAACTTTGGCTTTATATGAATGAAATCTCTACCAAGTTTGCCAAAGCGATTTCTGCTTTTGACGCCTATAATTCAAAAGATCCGAACGTTGAAAAGTTTGAGGGAAAGACTTTTCCAAAAGAAATTCTTTATGCCCAGCGAATGAGCGACAGACTTGCCCATTTTGCCCCAGATGCCAAAGAGAGTATAAAACTGGCCGCGCGCAGCCAGCACATAGGCCGTTGGGAAATAGCCCGGGCAAATTATCCAATGGACAAAAAAGGATATCTGATCTGGAGGAATGAAGAAAAGATCCACCAGTCAAAAGTTGCTGAAGGGATTTTAACGGAATGTGGATACGATGCCGAAACAATTAGCCGGGTGAAATCATTGCTGCTGAAAAAAGAACTGCGCACCAATGCCGACACGCAATTGCTCGAAGATGTTGTTTGCCTGGTGTTCATTGAATATTACCTGGAAGATTTTGCTTCGAAGCATGAGAGTGAAAAAGTGATTGATATCATCCGAAAAACAGCAAAGAAAATGTCACCGGCCGCGGTGAAAGCGGTGAGCCAGTTAAACCTGTCAGGGGCTATGCAGTCGCTGCTGGCCAAAAGTCTTTAATACACTGAATTTCAACCCAATTTTGATAATTGGCCATTGATAATTGGCCATTATCTTTGCCGCTTTATGGCACAACAAGACGACAATCAACTAAAGAAAATTATCTCTCACGCGAAGGAGTATGGGTTCATTTTCCCATCCAGCGAAATTTATGACGGACTGAGCGCGGTTTACGATTACGGTCAAAACGGGTCGGAGCTGAAAAACAATATCAAAGAATATTGGTGGAGGTTTATGACCCAGCTGCATGACAATATTACGGGCATTGATGCTGCCATATTTATGCATCCCACCACATGGAAGGCCAGCGGCCATGTGGATGCCTTCAGCGACCCCATGCTCGACAATAAAGATTCAAAGAAAAGGTATAGAGCCGATGTGCTGATTGAGGAAGCCATTGCGAAGATGGAAGAGAAAATTGAAAAGGAAGTGGAGAAAGCGGCAAAACGATTTGGTGATGCTTTTAACAAAGAAACTTTTGTTTCCACCAACGGCCGTGTGCTTGAGTACAAGAAAAAAGTTGAAGATACCAATGCTAAGTTGAAAGATGCGATGGGCTCGGCCAACATGGTTGCATTGAAACAGTTGATTGAAGACCTGGAAGTAGTTTGCCCCGTTTCGGGTTCCAGGAACTGGACAGAGGTTCGGCAGTTTAATTTGATGTTCTCCACTGAAATTGGTTCAGTATCGGAGGAAGCCAATAAAATTTATCTGCGCCCGGAAACGGCCCAGGGCATATTTGTGAATTTTTTAAATGTTCAAAAAACCAGTCGATTGAAAATTCCTTTTGGAATTGCTCAAATAGGCAAAGCGTTTCGCAATGAAATTGTGGCCCGCCAGTTTATTTTTCGAATGCGCGAATTCGAACAAATGGAAATGCAGTTTTTTGTGAAGCCCGGGGAAGAAATGAAATGGTATGAGCACTGGAAAGAGAAAAGAATGAAGTGGCATCAAACCCTTGGACTGGGCGCTGAGAATTACCGGTTTCACAATCACCTGAACCTGGCGCATTACGCAAATGCTGCATGCGACATTCAGTTTAATTTTCCCATGGGGTTCAAAGAACTGGAGGGTATTCACAGCCGTACTGATTTTGACTTGAAGAACCACGAGAAATATAGTGGCAAGAAATTGCAGTACTTTGACATTGAGAGCAATCAAAATTTTATTCCCTATGTGATCGAGACCTCCATAGGGCTCGACCGGATGTTTTTGGCGATTCTTTCAAAATCGTATAAGGAAGAGAAAATTGAAGGCGATGATAATAACGAAAGAGTTGTGTTATCCATTCCGCCAGCGCTGGCACCGGTAAAAGTCGGGGTGCTGCCACTTGTTAAAAAAGATGGTCTTCCTGAAAAGGCTCAATCCATTTTAAACGATTTGCGTTTTGATTTTCGCTGTTACTACGAAGACAAGGACACGATTGGAAAAAGATACAGAAGAATGGATGCCATTGGCACACCCTTTTGCGTTACTGTGGATCACCAAACATTACAGGATGATACCGTTACCATCCGCCATCGCGACACCATGAAGCAGGAACGTGTGAGTGTAAGCAAGCTAAAAAATTTACTTGCTGAAGAATGTTCGATGAGCCAACTGTTGAAGAAACTTCTTTGATTGATCAGGCTCTAAATGCCCTGGCACTCATTCAATAATTTTATTGCCGTATGACATTCATTTATATACTCCTCGGCATTCAGCTACTTTTTTGGGGAGTAAAATGGTGGACGTTACTTTCGCCATTAAATGCTGAAACATTAAAATTATTGAAGGAGATTGACCCCTGGTACGAGCCCATGTCCCCCGGCCATAAAAGGAAATTCAAAATCAGGTATAACGATTTTCTAAGAACAACCAGATTTATTTTCAAGGAAGGTGTGCCCCCGGACAGGCAGCCATTTGTGAAACAAATAATCGCCCTGGCTGCCGCGCGCATTTCCTTCCGGCTTTCGCGCAAGGCTTTCGACCAATACGACCGGATTATTATTTATGAACAATCGTACTATTCTACCATTAACCATCATTACCACAAGGGCGAAGTAAACCCCGGCATTGGGTTTATTGTATTTTCTTATGAAGCTATCGTAGATGGCTACGCCCGAAAGGAGGGCACCAACCTGGCGTATCACGAACTTGCCCATGCCTTGTGGCTCGAGCACAAATTATTCGATTACAATGTTTTTAACGACAGGGCTTTAGTAGATTTTGAAAACAAGGCCGAGAGAGAATTATCCCTTTCGAGGGAGTCGGAAGGGCATTTTTTCCGTCAGTATGCGTTCACCAACTTGTCGGAGTTTTTTGCCGTTTCGGTAGAGAATTTTTTTGAACGGCCAGCCGAATTTCAGCAGGCCTTGCCCGATTTATTTGCATCTTTGAAAAAACTATTCAAACAAGATTTATTAAATCCGAAACCATAAAAACCTATGAACCCTGCACTGAATAAAAATTTATTTTTCATTAAAGAACAAGTTGGGTTGTTCAAAGCTTCCAACAGTTTCGATATCCTGGATCCGGAATCGAAACAAATTATTTTGGAATGCCGTGAAGAAAGACTCGGAACGTTTACCAAGATTTTCCGCTTCACTTCCTACAAAAAAATGACGCCCTTCGAAATTGATATACGCGTGCCAGGCGGAAAAAATATTATCACCGTAAAGCGTGGCGTTAACTTCTTTCTCTCCCACGTTACCGTTCACGATGAAAACAATAACATCATTGGTCATTTTAAACAGAAATTTTTTTCTATCGGTGGCAAGTTCGATGTGCTGGATGCCAGCGAAAGGCCGCTTTGCAGCCTGAAGGGCAAATGGACCAGTTGGGAATTCAAATTCGTTACAGCCGATAACAAAGAATTCGCTACTGTAACAAAAAAATGGAGTGGCCTCGGCAAAGAACTTTTCACCTCTGCAGATAATTATATTCTTCAAATCAATCCTGAAGTGCCAGCGGATAGTCCCTTGCGAATGCTGATCATGGCAGCCGTGATGTGTATTGACCTGGTGCTGAAGGAGTAAGGGAATTTTGTAATTTTGAAAACATGGAAGCGCTCGTCACTCAAGGTTATTTAAATCAATGACCTGGCCCCGGCTTCTTTCCTCTCAACGCACCGGTCAGCTTTCTGTTTCCAGCGAACAATCGCGCAGTGCGTTTGAGCAAGACTACGACCGAATAATTTTTTCGCATCCGTTTCGCAGGTTGCAGGATAAAACGCAGGTTCACCCGCTGCCCGAACATGATTTTGTGCACACCCGGCTTACGCACAGCTTGGAAGTTTCGAGTGTGGGTCGCTCGCTTGGGAAAAAAGTTGGCGAAATTGTACTCCAGCGAAACCCATCGCTGGCCGATACTTTTACCTCTTTTGATTTTGGGGCGATCGTAGCGGCCGGCTCGTTAACGCACGACTTAGGTAATCCACCCTTTGGCCATTCCGGAGAAGAAGCCATTTCTGATTTTTTTATTCACCACCCGCTCGGCAAAAGTTTTCAATCACAGGTAACGGAATCGCAGTGGAGCGATCTTATAAAATTTGAGGGCAACGCCCAAGGCTTTCGGCTGCTAACCAAAAATCAGTTTGGCCTTACGCTCACCTTTGCAACACTGGGCGCGTTTACGAAATATCCGTGCACAGCCCATTTTCCGGGCCGCGATAAATCGAAACGTAGCCAAAAAAAGTTTGGGTTCTTTCAATCGGAGTTAGCGAAGTTTGAGGAGGTTGCTTCGGTAACCGGGTTGAATAAAATTGCCGATCATGGCTGGCAACGCCACCCGCTTGCATTTTTGGTTGAAGCTGCCGATGACATTTGTTACTCGATCATCGACCTGGAAGACGGCTGCCGGCTTGGCCTGGTAGCCTTCGATGAAACGGTGGAATTGCTGGCCGGCATTTTAGGGAACAAACTTGACCGCCTTAAACTTTCTAAAATTTCCGGCCTCAACGAACAGCTTGGCGTGCTGCGCGCCATGGCCATACGCGAGTTAACCGAAGACTGCGCAAAAATTTTTCTGGAGAATGAAAAAGGAATAATGGATGGCAGCTTCGATGTGGCTCTTGCCGATGCAGGAAGGTTCAGCAAAGAATTGAGAGCCATCAGCGATCTATCCATCCAAAAAATTTACCGCGCCAGGCCCGTCATGGAAATTGAAGCGGCAGGCTTTGAAGCGCTGCCCGGCCTGCTCGAAGAATTTATCCGCGCGGCTCTTCACCTAACTCAAAAAAACCAACCCCATAAGTTTGCCACGGTGGCCCGGCTCATTCCACCGGAGATGATAGCCTCACTCCAGGCCACCACTGACACGTACTCCATGCTGCGTTTGATTATTGACCTGGTGAGCGGCCTCACCGACCGCCACGCATTGAGCTTGTTCAGAAAAATAAAAGGGATTTCTGTTTGAGTTGACAAATAGTGGGAAATCAAGTTAGTGTAACGATAACAAGACAAAAGATGAAACAGACAACAATAAAATTATTGAGTTTGGTTTTTATTATTTCCTTAGCAATCAACGGCAAGGCACAGACAACTCTTGACCAGGAAAAAGTTTCAACTAACAAGGAGTTGAATTTTAACTCGACCGACAAGAGAGGAATAAAAGCTGACGATGGAATAATTTATTTTGTTGAACCGGACGGACAAACGCTGACGGCCTACGAAAAAAATAATATCAGGTGGACGGTGAACATCATTAAGGCATGTGGGGAGCTTGTTGTGGGAGAATCAGAAATCCGATACATTAAATTGATAAAGGACAAGATTCAGATTATTTTCGGTAAGCAAGACTTGGCAAGCGTTGACATTAAGGATGGGAAAGTGAAATATTTGGGATCGGACTAAAATAATTTTTCTTCTACCGGTAATATAATACCGGATCTTATTTACGCTGTTTTGATTCTATATTTAGTGCACAGCTTGTCTGGTTGATCAATCTCTATGAAGAAACAATTTTTCGCTTTTATTATCGCGCTTACTTCTGTTGCAGTAAAAGCCCAAAATTTCAGTTTACAATACGATCACTCATCGCCTCAAGCCCGGTATGCCGTGAAAATGCTGGAGCTGGCACTAACAAAAAGTGGTTATCAGGCAGTCGCGTCAAAACCAGGGTTCACCATTTCCCTCGTAGAAGATTCAAAGAATTTGCCATCGGAGGCATTTGATCTGACGGTCGGTGAGAATAAAATAACGATTAAAGGCGGAGACGGTCGTGCAGTAATTTACGGATGCCTTTCACTGGCGGAGGATCTGCAAAGCGGAATAAAGCTTAACAAAGTAAAAGCGCGGAGTGAAAAATCAAAACTGGCATTGCGAGCCATCAAGTACGACCTGCCGTGGGACACCTACCGGCACAGCTATTCACTTGACCAACACCAGGAAACTTGCAAGGACTTAAATTATTGGGAGGCTTTTCTTGATATGATGGCGGAGAACAGGATCAATGCGCTCTCTCTCTGGAACCTCCATCCCTATACCTACATGATCAAGCCAAAAAACTTTCCGGAGGCAAGTCCATGGAGTGACGAGGAGATGGCGGAATGGAAGAAGTTGTTTGGCGGTATTTTTCGAATGGCAGCCGAACGCGGTATTGAAATCTATATCATACCCTTTAACATTTTTGTGACTCCGGAATTTTCCAAGGCACATAACGTGGCGATGGATAACCTGGAGCATCACTTTTTTGTGCGGGGCGATACGGCTGAAATCATAAAACGGTACACGCGCGAGTGCGTAACACAATTGCTGCAGGAGTATCCAGAAATAACAGGCATGGGTCTTACCCTGGGCGAGGGCATGGCCGGCATGACACCCCAGCAGCGCGAAGACTGGATGAAGGCAACCATTATTGAAGGCATGCGGCAGGCAGGAAGAAAAGTAAAACTTGTTCACCGGATCCCGTTTTCAGGAACTACCGCCTCGCTGGGTGCAACCAGCGTTGAGATGGAGCAGATAACCCGAACAGGAGTTGAGCAGGAAGCCAACATGGATTTTATTGAGAAGCCGGTTTGGGCTGATCTTAAATTCAACTGGTCGCATGCGCACTCTACACCCAAGCTGCTCAAGGTGCATGGCGGAAAACTTTATGGAACCTACTGGTCGCCCGAACCTAAAGATTACAAGATCACCTGGACGGCCCGCAATGAAGATTTTTTTTGTTTGCGTTGGGGCGTTCCGGATTTTGTGCGCGCGCATATCAACAGCAACTCACCATCGTATGTGGGCGGATATTTCATCGGGTCAGAAACTTATATTCCGGCAAAAGACTATTTCACAAAGCCCGGCATGGAAGGCAACTGGAAATATGCTTTTGAAAGGCAATGGTTGTTCTATAAAATATGGGGACGCCTGCTTTACAATCCCCAAACATCCAATACTGTTTTCCGCGATGAGTTTGTAAAACGATTTGGAAAAAACGGACCTGCACTATACGAAGCATCTACCCTTGCGGGAACTACTCCGCTGCGGCTGGCGTCATCCTTTGATTTCACTTGGGATTTTTCCTTGTACAGCGAAGGGTTTATGGCGCTGGATAATACCGTAAAGCGGGTTGATTTTATTTCCGTTGACCGCACGATCAATCAACCTCCCATTGATCCCGATTATGTTTCGGTGAAAGATTATGTTAAAACTATTTCTGAAAATGGTTCTTTCCCGAAAGAACGAATCACCCCTCCCATACTTGCCTCAATGTTGGAACGTGATTGCAACAAAGCGCTTGCTTTAATGAAAAACATGAACACGGCAGGAAACAATACGCTCATGTATGAAGTTGCCGATATAAAAGTATGGTCAACCCTGGGATTGTATTTCGCGGAAAAACTAAAAGGCGCTGTGGCCTTGCAAACATATCGCGTAAAAGGAGGGGAAGAGAATAAGGCCAATGCCGTGCAACACCTGGAGAAAGCGCTGCAGTTCTGGAAAACTATTGTGAGCATAACAAGACCTCTTTACAACGATATGCCTTTAGTGCATTACAGCGAACAAGACGGGAGGCCGTGGAAAGAGAACGATCAGCTGCGATTCCATTGGGAGAAGCTAATACCTGATGTTGAACGAGACATCGAGATCGCCAAGCAGGCCAAAGTGACGCCTGAGAAGTGATACCATTCCATCCTTCGGGATGAGAATTGCCCGCTACCATATCAAATCCCTTCCTTAGGATTTGGCTATAATTTTATTGTAACCTCTTTATCGGAAGAAAGATCGAATAAGCAATCTTCATAATCGGGAGGGCCAAAAAATGTGCTCGGGTTATTCGAAAAACCATATGGCTCTGAAGGAATGCCCATAAGGCCCTGGTTAACCTTGCCGTTACCATCTTCGTCATGATGCACGTTTATCGCATACTTGCCCTCCGGTAAATTTGTGAACACCAGCGTTACCCGTGTGTCGGAAGCGGGAGTCACTTTCTCAAGATCACATCCTTTTAAATAGGTTGCTTTTTTAGTAATAATACACACTTTAATGTTTCCATTCTTCGCTTTGATTTTATCAACATTCACGGTAAGTGTGTAGGTGGCGGGACTTTTAAATCCCATGATGCATGTCACAAGGCCAAGTAATAAGAATTGCTTTAGTTTCATTGTATGTGGAAGTATTTGAATATTTACGAATGACTATAGCCGCAAGTTGCAGACTAAAATAAATTTTTCTTCTGCTATTTGCCACGTTTCAAGCTTGACCATGAATATTTTTTGATTAAGAATTTTTCACCAAACTGACGCCTTGATTGGGGATGCCAATCGCGTTGTCTTTCATCTTTACTCCAAACAATGGCCTGATGATATTAACCCTTCGAATGATGAATTCATAGACAGTGAAACATCCAGCCACTGTAAAGAATAAAACCAAAATGAATTGGACGGGCAACGCAACATCCAACGGAAATATCAAAAGAGATCCCAGCGATAAAAAGATCATATGCAGAATATAAACCGGGTAGGCAGCTTGGCTTAAATAAGCCAGTGTCTTGCTGGGGCGATTAAGATACCGGGAAGCAAAAGCAAATACAGAGAGTATCCAAAAATTGGATTCGATCGCTAGCAAGTAGCTGGGCACGCGCATTTGGAATTGAAAGAATCGATACACGTAAAGCATAAGAGCAAAGGCTAAGAACATCCATTGCCACTTCATAATCATGTTCCTGAATGCATCGCCACTCAACACATAGCAAAAACCGAAGAAGAAGGCCAGTAATCCGAGAATGAATCCGTGCCACGTCATCGCATAGAGTTCGTATGGATTGGGATCAACCAATATTGCTTCAGCCATAAACGCTGCAATAATCGGGAGCAAACCCAGCGGTGTGCTCAGGAACTTTTTTATCCATATAACAAGCAGTCCATTTTCGTTTCTTTTTAAAAAGAAGAACAGTGGAGCGAATAAAACCACGTACAAGAAAATATTTCCGAGAAACCACAGATGGCCTGGATTGTAAACAAGGTAACTGAAGGATAAGTCCATCTTGTTGTAGTATTGCCAAAGGGAGGTGCTGATGGGCACTATGGCCAGCATTCCGAACAGGAGTGGAAGCAAGATCCGGCTGGCGCGTTCCTGTAAAAGTTGTTTCCAGTTTCGGTTTTGGATGGCATAGTAGACACCCATTCCCGAAACAAAAAACAAAAGAGGAATTCGCCACACATTCAGCATGGTCATGGGAGTCCATAGAGATGTCCATGGTTTTTGAGTAGTTATAAACCCAATCATAATTCCCCAGGGTTGAAAACCAATGGCAATGTGATAGATCAAGAGCAATCCAATAGCGATTACACGCACCCAATCAATGTCGTACCTTCTTTCCAGCGTTGTCATTTGTTATTATGATTTTTATTGGGAAAAATCTCATTCCTATTTCAACATGGCAGCAATCTCCGGCCTGGTTTTTTCTATGTAGGCGAAGTCGAGAACCAAACCCATGGGTGAAAGCATTTTACCGATCATATCGTAGCTGCTTTTAACATCCGCAAATGGCGCTACCACGGTTTCGTAGGCGGTTGCCCCATATTTGTTTTTTATTGTCTTGTCAACTTTTTTATCCAACAGCATCTTTACGATTTCCGGCCGACAAAAATATGCTGCCGTAATGAGTGGGGTAGATCCATCGTTGTTCTGAAAATTTAAATCAGCGCCTGCCTCGATCAATAATTTTGCCGCTTCTGTTTTTCCGAATACTGCCGCACTGATCAGCGGGCTTGAACCACCAAATGGGTCTTTTTCATTCAAGTTAGAACCAGCCGCAATATGTTGTTTGAGTGCTTCCAGGTTGCCGGTAACAATAGCAGTGTGGATATCAATTTCTGGCGCCTCTACACCGGAAGCTGCGCTCTCTTGCTTGGAAGAATCTTTACAGGCACCCATTATCAATAGGCCTGTAAGTAATGTCACAAATTTTAACATGTTGATGTTTTGAGTTTTCATTGTTTTGATGTTTAAATGGTTAATAATTTTTGATGTGCAAAGAAACGGGCAATCATTCGCGCAGGCTGAATAACCGTGCTGAGTAAACCATCAAGTTTGCGGTAACGAGTATAAATTATGACGCATCGATATAAAATATGATGCAAATGGGCGAAATTGAGCCCAAAAGAGTACCCCAACCCATGCCCATTACATCTCAAATCGAAAGCGAGTTCGTGAAGCAAATCAATGTGATTATTGAAAAAAACATAGCCAATGAATTGTTTGGTGTGTCCGAACTGGCCGATGAAATGAACATGAGCCGGTCTAACCTGCTGCGAAGGGTAAAGAAGGAAACTAAACTATCGGTAAGTCAGCTGATCAGTCAAGTGCGATTGAAAAAAGGAATGGAGCTGTTGAAAACATCCTCTTTCAATGTTTCGGAAGTATCACTGCAGGTAGGCTTCAGCAGTGCATCTTATTTTATTAAATGCTTCCGTGAATATTATGGATACCCTCCGGGTGAGGTTGGCAAAAGAGAACATGAACCGGAACTAAACCCTTCAGCCATTCCGGAGGGGCCGTTCAACAAAAAATTGACCTTCATTGCCTTTGGATCTGTGGGCGTGTTTGTTGCATTGGCCGTGGGATTTTTGATGTATAATTTTCCATGGTCCTCATCCGGATTGGTTTCGCTCGAAAAATCAATTGCCGTGCTGCCCTTTAAGAATGAGAGTAGTGATTCAACCAACGTTTACCTGATCAACGGATTGATGGAATCTACGCTGAACAATCTTCAACAAATAAAGGAGCTAAAAGTAATTAGCCGCACATCGACTGAAAAATACCGCAATACGTCAAAGTCCATCCCGGAAATGGCAAGAGAATTAAACGTAAATTATTTTGTAGAGGGAAGCGGTCAGAAAATCGGTGATCAGATTTTATTAAATATTCAATTGATTGAAGCCTCCAGCGATAAGCATCTATGGGCTAAACAATACAGACGGGAAGCCAAAGACATTTTTGAATTACAGCAACAGATCGCCAAAAATATTGCCGAGGAGATAAAAGTAATTGTCACACCCGAAGTTGAAAAGAGGATTGAGAAAAGGCCAACCGATGACCTGGTGGCTTATGATTACTTTCTTAAAGGTATTGATCTTTTCGCCAAAGGAGGTGATAAAAATTTGATGGGTGCAGTAGAGTGGTTCAAGAAAGCAATAGCACAAGACAACGAATTTGCACTGGCCTATGCCGAGGCCACGCTGGTTTATTACTACCTGGATTTTTTTAAGGAAGAAAAAAAGTATTCGGCCGAGATCAGCAGCTATGCCGATAAAGCATTATTGCTCGACCCCACGCTGGCCGAAAGCCTGGTGGCTAAATCGGTCTATTATATTAATAGAAAGGAATATGCCTTAGCGGTTCCTTACCTGGAAAAAGCGCTGGTGTACAACCCAAACTCTACTTTGGTGATCAGCTTTCTTTCAGATTTTTATTACATGTATATTCCCAATACTGCCAAGTACCTGGAGTATTCATTGAAAGGAGTAAGACTCGAGGCAGCTGCTCATGATTCCGCTAGTGCCAGCAACAACTATCTACGACTTAGTCATGCCTTGCTTCAAACCGGTTTTCTTGAAGAGTCCCTGGTACACATAAACAAGTCATTGGAATTTAATCCCAACAATCCTTATTCGGGATATCTCAAGGCTTGGATCCAATTTTTCATTGATAAAGACATTAAACTGGCAAAGGATAGAATTATTAAAGAGTTGGGCAAAGACCCGACCCGGCTAGACATTTTGCAGGAAGTGGGGAAAATTTGTGTACTCATGGGAGACTATGAATCTGCCTACCCATATTATGACCGATTCCTTAAACTCAGGGACGAGTATCATTTGGATTTATACAAGCAAGAGAACTTAAATATTGGGATGGTATATGAAAGGATGGGCTATAAGGAAAAATCTCAGCAGTTAATAAAAGAGTATAAAGTTTTTGCTGACAACGACCAGACTATTTATAAGCATCTGTATCTCACGGGGTACTTCGCTTATTTGGGCGATAAGGAAAATGCAATCGAGCATTTAAAGTTGTTTTCAAATGAAGACAACTTCGTGTATTGGATTTTATTATGGGACATGGGCACATCGGATGATCCTATGAGGAAAGTGCCCGAATTCAGAAAAATAATGGGAGAGATTGAAGCGAAATTCTGGAAAAAACATAAGGAGATTAAATTAACGTTGGAAGAGGAGGGGCTTCTTTAAGAAGCAGGCTGCCGTTGAGAAGCAGGCCACACAAAATGAAATTTATTGTCAGGTAAAATCCAACCCATGCCCATGCTTCGTAGATAGGTGGAAACCCTATAAAACATGGAAATAACGCAATCTCGCAACATTGGCTGGGAGAAAATCTTTGCCCTTGCTGCCCTTGATGCGGGCATTATCATCAGTTGGACTGCCTATCATAATTTTCAGCCGAAACTACTTCAACATTTTCATTTTGAACATCTCAGTCGCTTTGTGCTGATCGCTCAAAGTATTGTGATGCTGGTAGTGCCACTCTTAGCGGGCCTGGCTACGGACTACTATCGGAAGAAAACCGGCAGTGGATTTTCTGTTTTCGCGGTTGGCATCAGCGTGGCATCACTCATCTTTATGGCTGTTTCATTTACCATCTCCGATCAGACCTTCGTTAACTTGGTTTGGTTGCTGCCTACCCTGATCGTTTTCTGGCTCATCTCTATGAATATTTTTCATAGTCCAGCCAATTCAATTTTAGAAGCATTCACTAAAAGTCCTGAGCTGCCGTTGATGATGAGTGTGTTAGTCATTTGCAAAATTTTAATTCATGGCCTGGAGCCCCTGTTGCTCACATCCCTTGAAGCTGCCGGAGGGGCTTATACTTTTTTAACAGGCGGAGTAATTCTTGTAGCGACCGGAATTTGGTTTGCGCGCAGCACCCGTAGCATGGTAATCGCTCACGAGCATGGCGAAGAAACAGAAGAAAACCGGTTTCTCTGGGTGGCTGTTTTTGGTTTGCTAGCCGGGCTGGTGAACAGCCTTATCCTGCATTTTTTCCCCGAAATTTTAAGAGCCAAGTTCGGTGCCAGTGAAACTATTTTTCAAGACAGGCTTTACATTTCCCTGATGCTGGGCCTGACAGCAGCAGCCACTCTTCCGCTAAGTTTTGTGGTGAAACGCAAAGGAATCTTTCCATCGCTCATGGTTGGGTTAATGATCGCGTTCGTGGCTATGTTAATAATTTTAGTTTCATCCAATTTTGTATTGAGTGTTGCTTCCTTGGCAGTGCTGGCTTGCGCGTATGGTTTAGTGCTCATCACTGCATTTCCACATGCTCTAAATAATATTGCACCGGAGAGCGCCACGCTAGGCACGGGTTTATTCTTTGCGAGCTTTGAATTTTTTGAGGTTCTGTTCCGGCTAACCTCCAATCACTAAGTTTATGAGCAAAAGAGCTGAAGATTCTTTAAACTGGTCAATAGTGCTTGGCATTACGGTTATACTGGCTGGCATTACCGGTTTTATGATTGTGAACCGGCAAGAATTTTTTCCGAACATGTACGAACAGCACGCAGAGCAAGAACACGAGCCTGTTCGGCACAAACTGCAACGAGATTCAGCTGAGGTAGAGGTTGAGCATTCGCAGCATTAGCCTTAACTACTTCATCAACTCTCTCGAAATAACCATCTTCTGAATCTCGGAAGTGCCTTCATAAATCTGGGTGATTTTGGCATCGCGCATCAGGCGTTCTACATGAAATTCTTTTACATAGCCATACCCGCCATGAATTTGCACGGCTTCTGTTGTTACTTCTTGCGCAATTTGTGAGGCGTAAAGCTTGGCCATAGCCGCAGCTTTCACAAAATCTTTTTTCTGGTCTTTAAGGGAGGCCGCTTGCCAAACCAACAGGCGGGCGGCATTTATTTTGGTTGCCATTTCGGCTAGTTTAAATTGAATGGCCTGGTGCTCTGAAAGTTTGTGGCCGAATGCTTTTCTCTCCTTGGCATAGGCCAGTGCCAATTCATAGGCTCCCGATGAAATGCCCAATGCTTGTGAGGCTATTCCGATACGACCACCGTTAAGTGTAGTCATGGCAAAGGAAAATCCAAATCCATCTTCGCCAATCCGATTCTTTTTATCCACTTTCACATCGGTGAACATGAGTGAATGTGTGTCGCTTCCGCGGATGCCCATCTTATCTTCTTTCTTGCCCACCACAAACCCCGGTTGCCCGCGCTCCACGATCAAACAATTAATGCCTTTGTGTTTTTTTGATGCATCGGTTTGGCACATCACCAAATACACGCTGGCACTGCTGCCATTGGTGATCCAGTTTTTGGTGCCGTTCAATAAATAATAATCGCCTTTGTCTTCAGCTGTGGTGCGTTGGCTGGTTGCATCCGAACCCGCTTCCGGCTCCGATAAGCAAAAAGCGCCAATCACCTCGCCTGTAGCAAGGCGTTTCAAATACCTTTCTTTTTGATCTTCGTTCCCAAATTTTTCTAATCCCCAACACACTAATGAATTATTGACCGACATCATCACCGATGCAGACGCATCCACTTTTGAAATTTCTTCCATGGCCACCACGTAAGAAATTGTATCCATGCCACCTCCATTATATTTTGGATCTACCATCATTCCCATGAAACCGAGGGTTCCCATTTTCTTCTGCAACTCGATGGGAAATTTCTGGGTTGTATCTCGCTCAATAACCCCGGGCAATAATTCCGTTTGGGCAAAATCGCGAGCGGCCTGCTGAACGGCCAATTGTTCTTCGGAAAGTTGGAAAGTCATGGTTGATGCTTAAATAATAAAAAAAGCCTGACCAAAATGATCAGACTTTAAATTTATCAATCCTTGAACCAGGATAAAACTAATATCAAGCTTAATTACTCATCGCGGCTCACGCCCAAATAGCTCAGCACATAATAAATAAGCATGGTTATTGAGCCAATTGCAGCAACCACATAGGTCATTGCGGCCCACTTAAGCGAGTCTTGAGCCATGTCATACTCACCTGGGGTAACAATGCTCCTGGTCTTAACCCAGGCTAATGCTCTTTTGCTGGCATCGAACTCCACGGGTAATGTTATGATGGCGAAAAGCGACATTACTGCATAACAGGCAATAATTATTAATAGCGCTGTTTCTATTGGTAAAATACTGCGAAATAGAAAGGAGCCAAAAAACAAAGCGATAAAAATAAAATTCAAAACGGTGGCGCTCGCATTTTGAATTGGCACCAATGTAGAGCGCAATTCCAGCATGCTATAGGCTGTAGCGTGTTGAACAGCGTGACCACATTCGTGTGATGCAACGGCAGCAGCAGCGGCATTTCTTCCTTGAAAAACGCCTTCGCTTAAATTGACAGTTTTATTTGCCGGATTGTAGTGGTCCGTCAGTTCTCCCTGCACACTAATCACCTGCACATCGCGAATGCCGTGATCGGCCAACATCAACCGTGCTATTTCCGCTCCAGTCAAATCTTTGCTGAGGTGTATTTGCGAATACTCGCGGAATTTACTTTTCAACCGCGATTGAACGAACCATCCAATCGCCATAAAAAACAAACCAATGATCATTGCCATATTTCTTACAGTTTATATTTAACGGTGTTTTACAAAATTATTTACGGTTTCTTCAACTTTCTTGCCACTGGCAAAGGCTGACAAATCGTCATCAAATTTAAGAAATTTGAGTGTTTTGATCCTTTTTCCTCCTCCTTAAAATTATTGCCGTTGCAATCAACGAAATTACCCCTCCAATTATCATTATCAGTGTTTGCCAGGCATGAAATACAAACACAAATGCCGTAGCGTCTGTTTTTGGAACATGATAAATTAGTGCAAGCCCAAGCGGCATTAATGTATGGTAAGAACCCAACCCACCTGGAAGCGGCAGAGCCATGGCGATTGAGCCTATGGCAAACGAAATCAGCACGGAACCAAGCCCCAGGTTGGCGGTTTGTTCAAAGGCGAGCATAACGGAATACGTCATCAGAAAATAAAGAATCCAAATAGCGAGTGAATAAAAAATGAAAAGACCCTTTTGCTTTAGTTGGAGGATGGAAAGCAATCCATTTCTAAATCCCTGAATAATTTTTAGAAGTTTTGGATTCCTTCTAAGCGCAAATAGCACAACTGCGGCAGCAGCAGCGAGCGCAAGGCCGGCCCATAACCATAATGGGATGGCAAATGTTTGAGAAGATTTTCCAATTCCCAACTCTTCAAAAAAAGCCATCAGCTTATTCCATTCTACCAAAAAAGCTGTTGACACCAATAGTAACATACACATCACATCAATTAATCGCTCGGCCACTACGGTACCAAATGAAGTTTCGATCGGGGTTTTTTCAAGCTTATATAAATTGTATGCACGCGAAATTTCACCGCCTCGTGGAATGCCCAAATTCACCAGGTACCCGATCATCAAAGAATGAAAACAGCTCCAGGTGCTCACATGGTGGCCGGTTGGTTCAATCATCATTCGCCAACGCACAGCACGCATCCAATGGCTTGCGATAGCTACCACCGCCATGAGCAACAAATAAAATTTATTGGATAGTCTCCAGGTTTGCCACAAGAGGTCAGTTTTGCTTTGGTCGTTGTCGGTTTGAAGGCCTCTTAGGGAAAGCCACAGCAACAAGCCCGTTACTGCAAGAATGGCAAGATATTGAAGTACTGATTTTAATCTGGAGGTCAAGGACTACAGGCCTATTTTGGTTTCTTCTCAAGCTGCGAAAGTAAGTGATTAATCACAATTGTCACGTACAGCTTTATAGCGCGTTTTTTTTACTATATTGCTAAGACCCTATTAACCCTTAACCCTTAACCCTTAACCCTTAACCCTTAACCCTTAACCCTTAACCCTTAACCCTAAACTACCATGCAAAAGCCTACAATTATCTGGTCATTACTCAGCAAAGGTTTAATCATTTGCCTGTTGTTATTTAATTCATGTTCGCAAATGGATCAAATGGATATTGAGTCCTTCGAACAAATTGATCAAGTACTCAATGGAGCTGAGTTTAAAATCCATAAGGGTTTATTTACGTTCAAAGACCGAAAGGCCTTTGACAGTTTTGTGAAAACAACAGAAAACTGGACTGATGAAGTATGGAATGAATGGGAAATTTCAAACAATTTTAAATCACTTGCGCGAATTCACGAGGAAGTAATTGAAGAAGAGGTTGCCTTTTTGAATGAAATGGATATTAAGTACAAGGGTGATGAAAGCATTACCCGAAAGGATATTGGATATACCAAAAATACGGAGAAGCTATTAAAGCAAGGTGTATTGATAATCAATGAATTTGAATTACTGGACTTAAATATTCCGGTTGAGTTTTATTCTCATCTTCTAAATAATGAAGGAGTTTTAAGGATTGGCAACGATATTTATGTACCAAAAAAGGATTTCATCATGATTATTCATGACGGTGACTTTGGAAAAGTAGCCCAGGCCAAAACATATAAAGTCGGCAATACCATAAACGATCCATCCATTTCCATAGCTAAAGTTTTTACGGAGATGAACACTGTAAATTCAACTGTCAATGCAAGGTCACAAACTTGGGTTCAGTCCTGCTCTCACATTAGTGGTAACTACCAGATACTCGCATATGATCAATATACAGGCGTTGTCTTAACTGGCTATGGGGATCCCTGCACAGAAGCTTATGCCGACTATAGTGTTCAACTCCGTTCACTAAAAAAAACACTTGGAATATGGTTTAATAACAAAACATCCCAGTTTAGATTGGAATGTGATTTTGTTGCGGAACATTGGGGCAAATGCCAAGTAGGGCCGCCAGATGAAGGTGTAAATTATCGGACTTACTTTATACGGACTGTACGCAATTACAGCCGGCAAATTTTTACCGGCCCGTACGACCACACTTGGGTAAGGCCTCTTATAACAAATTATCAATTAGGCCCTTGCGAAAGTGGAGGGCTTGATTCTTGTGGCCCTGAAACATGGCCCTTAGATGATCCCGATGGTTTTCTTAAATTTCCGGTGAGACGACACCAGGCAAATGGTGTAATAGATACACAATGTTATGTGGGTGACCTTTAGAACAGGTATACTATTTTCCATATTACTATTTCTCCGTATTTCTTAGGCTGAAAGGAAGAATCCTTGAAGTTGGGCCGTGCTATAAGCAACTGCTAAATGGTTACAGCTTCCCAGGCCTTGGGTGCTTTTTTTCTATGGCCTTAGTTTGGATGTAGTTCGCAGGAGGTAGTGAATATTTTAAACAAACATGTTGTCAATCAGCCTCACCTCGCCAAGGTATGCAGCAATTAATAAGATAGATGGATTGGCAGGATTATACTGCTGAATTAATTTTAAGTCGCTTCGATCGGCCAATTCCAAGTACTCTAGCCTTAATCCCGATTGTTGCAGCAGAATCTCGGCCTCTTTTTTAATTTCCGTCATGCTTTTGCCGGCAATCTCTTGTTTTGCCTTGGTGAGTGAACGAAAAATTACGGATGCGGTTTTTCTCTCATCAGGAGAAAGCCTTTTATTTCTGGATGACATGGCAAGCCCTTCCGGCTCGCGGATTATTTCACCGCAGACCAAATCAATTGGGATACTTAAATCTTGAATTAAATTACGGATGACTAAAAATTGCTGATAATCTTTTTGTCCAAAGTAGGCCACATCGGGCTGAATAATATTGAACAGCTTAGCTACCACAATTCCCACACCGCTAAAATGCCCGGGGCGGAATTTTCCTTCCAGGATTAAATCCAGGTTTCCAAAATCCATCTTTAGATTAGGAAGAGATTGATACATTTCCTTAGATGATGGATTGAATAACATCTGGCAACCAATGGATTCCAGCAACTTAATGTCGCTCTCAATTGTATTGGGGTATTTTTTCAGGTCGGAGGGATTATTGAACTGAATGGGGTTTACAAAAATTGAGGCAATTGAAACATCCGTTTCGGCCAGCGATTTTCTGACTAAACTAAGATGGCCTTCATGTAGCGCGCCCATGGTGGGCACAAGGCCAACCTTCTTTCCGGCCAGTTTTTGTTGAAGAATAAAATTTCGAATGGACTTAATTTCCCTGTAAATCTGCATGAAATAGCAGTTAATTTAATTGGGGCGTCAAGATAGGCTATATATCTGAAAATTAGTTGAATAAGGGGCCGCCTTTCTGTACCTTTGTGCTCCATTTTTTTATCCAAGCAATAAAAATCAATTATATGTCGAAACTGCGCATTTTATACGTGGCCAGTGAAATCAACCCTTTCCTCAATACAACGGGAGTGGCTGATTTTGTGAGGAGACTGCCTCAGGCCATGCAAGAGAAGGGTATGGAAATAAGGATTCTGGTGCCTCGTTTTGGTTTGATAAATGAACGCAAGAACAGGTTGCACGAAGTAGTTCGGTTATCAGGAATAAATATTTCCGTGGGCGATGAAGAGAAACCGCTCATTATAAAAGTTGCATCTATCCCCAACGCGAAACTGCAAGTATATTTTATTGACAATGAAGATTACTTCCACCGCAAGTCGGTTTTTCACGACAAGGAAAACAAATTTTATGAAGACAATGATGAACGAGCCATTTTCTTCTGTAAAGGAGTGATCGAAACCGTTCGCAAATTAGGATGGGCACCCGATATCGTTCATTGCAACGATTGGATTACCAGTTTCATTCCGTTGTATTTGAAAACGACATACAAAAACGATCCGCTTTTCAAAAACGCAAAAACTGTTTTCACAATTTACAACAACAGCTTCACCCATAAATTCAAAGGCGATTTGATGGGCAAGGTGAGAATGCTGGATATTGAAGATTCCATGCTTGGCCAGTTAAAAACTGCCGATTACGAAGGCTTTATTAAATTAGGCGCCCAGTTTGCTGATTTGGTTTCTATGGCCGAAGACAATAAGAAGCTGGAAGGGTTAGTTAAGAAGATTAATGAGAAAAAAATTGAAACCATTGGAAAGAGCGACACCTACACTGAATCGTTTTATAACCTATACACCGGGCTGGCTGGCTAAAGGTTTTGTTCTTTTTGTTGTCCTGATTTTTTTTGGAAGTTGTATAGATGAAACCTCCTTTATTGGGGTAAGGAGAGAAGCCCGTTTTAATGTAGAATACCGGGAGTTCGACTTGCCCGCTACTACCATTCAAATCGATTCTACTCGCACACAAAACTTTGTATGGGTGGAGGGAGATGTCGATCGGCTGATGGTTGGTCAGGTTAGTTCAGCTATAGACCCAAATTTTGGTAATACAACAGCCAAATTTTTTGCCCAGTATATCCCTTTCGGTAAAATCAGCACAGAACGGACGCAAGTCACCTTGAAGTCACTAACTGTTACCCTTGCACTGGATTATTATGTATATGGTGATTCCAATTCGGCCGACATGTCGTTTGCGATGCATAAAATAACTGATGAGGGAGGCACTTTTAAAGGCTCTAACCCCTATTTTTCAAATTCGCCAGCGCCCACCTATGACCTCACTGCACTCGCAAATAGCAATTACTATTACAACAAAGACTCAATCCGCCATAGAAGAAAATTATATAGTCAGGGGGAACTGGTGTTAGACACCTTACATTTCGAATTACCTACCGGTACAGGCTCGCTTGCGCAACTTTTATTAGACACTGCGCTTCGAAAGGGAGTTTACACTGAGGCAAGTAATGGCGATATGTTATTCGACCCATGGAAAACAGATTCCGTTTTTCTTCAAACTTTTAAGGGCATTGCAGTTTTCCCGGTTGCATCGGCAAACAAGATTCTAGGGATCAGGATCAATAGAGGTTCTACCATGCTTTTGCGCTACACATATGTTGACTCCCAGGGAAAGACACAAAATGGCAAATACTACTATTATTTTGTTCCCCAGCAGTATTCATATAGGCCAATACCAAGTTTTTCCAAAATTGATTTTGATCGCGCAGGAACTTCGTTAGAAACACTTTCTTCAAAAAATTCAGAATTCAATGCCCCCGATGGATATTGTTATTTGCAGTCGGGCACGGGGTTATTTACTAAGTTGGATATTTCAGAAGTGCATCAGTATTTTGACACCATCCCGAAGCTATCGGTTAATAATGCGGAATTGATTGTCACCCTGGAACCAACCGCTACCAGATCTCACATTCATGGACCGCTTGGTTTAGTTACCAGGCTGGTAAAAGGCAACCGCCTATTTCAAGGCGACAATTCAAATTATGGCCCCTTAACTGGCTACTACCATGCCGGGTATAGTTTCGGTATTAACTACGACTATTTCTTTGATGCGTATGCAGATGGTGGCGGCACAACCACACTTGGTTATTTAAGCTCAACTGATGGACGGTTCTATAGGGGTTATATGACCGATTTTCTGCATTATCAGCTTAATTTGCCATCCTCAGTAGAAAAAATATATGCCATTGGTTTATTACCCGCACATGGGCCCTTTGGTAAATCTTTTTATGGGACTTCTTTTAAGAAGGAAAAAGTAAAACTGAAAGTATATTACACCCGGGTTCTTTAACCATGTCAATATATGTGCGGAATTGTAGCATACGTAGGCCAGCGAAAGGCTCATGAAATTATTATTAAAGGGCTAAAACGACTTGAATACAGGGGTTATGATAGTGCAGGTATTGCGCTGTTAAATAATGGCCTTAACGTTTATAAAAAGAAAGGCAAGGTTTCCGAGCTTGAACAATTCATTAAAGGGCAAAACTTAGATAGCCACATCGGCATGGGCCACACACGCTGGGCTACACATGGCGAACCCAACGATGAGAATGCCCATCCGCACTATTCGGCAACAAAAAGATTAGCTATAATCCACAACGGCATTATTGAAAATTATGCTTCTCTTAAGCAAGACTTGTTAAATAAAGGTCATGAATTTTTGAGCGAGACAGACACGGAAGTATTCATTCATTTTATTGAAGATATTCAGGAGAATGAAGATTGTTCGTTGGATGAAGCCGTTCGCCTGGCATTGACCAAAGTGGTTGGCGCTTATGCTATTGTGGTAATGTCGCTGGACGATCCAAATTTATTGATTGCCGCCCGCAAGGGAAGTCCACTTGTGCTGGGTGTTGGGAAAGATGAATTTTTTATGGCTTCCGATGCCACACCAATTATCGAATATACCAACGAAGTAGTTTACCTGAACGACCAGGAAATTGCCATTGTGAATGATGGCACGCTTACCATTAAAAATACTGCCAACCTACCACTTACCCCTTATGTTCAAACAGTGGACATGGAACTTGAGGCTATTGAAAAAAGCGGTTATGAGCACTTCATGCTCAAAGAAATTTTTGAGCAGCCTAAGTCAATCAAAGATTGTATGCGCGGCCGGTTGGACTCAGCCTCTGGCCGTTTGATTTTAGGTGGACTGAGAGAATATTTAAATAAATTAGTTCATGCCGACCGGATATTAATTGTGGCCTGTGGCACTTCCTGGCATGCGGGTTTAGTTGCCGAATATTTTATTGAAGAGTTTTGTCGTATTCCTGTTGAGGTGGAGTATGCTTCTGAGTTCCGCTATCGCAACCCGGTAATCCGCGAAGGCGATGTGGTTATTGCTATTTCACAATCGGGAGAAACAGCTGATACATTAGCTGCCATAGACCTTGCAAAATCGAAAGGAGCTATCATTTTCGGGGTTTGTAATGTGGTAGGTTCGTCTATTCCTCGTGCTACACACGCGGGCGCCTATACCCACGCAGGACCGGAAATTGGGGTGGCCAGTACTAAGGCATTTACAGCCCAATTGACGGTGCTGAATATGATCGCTCTTATTGTGGCACAAAAGAAAGGCACTATTACCGAGCAAAAGTTCCATGAGCTAATGGTAGAGATGGAGAACATACCAGCAAAAGTAGAGAAGGCCCTGCGGCTAAATGACCAGATAGAAAGTATAGCCTCAATTTTTCAGGATGCGAAGAATTTTATTTACCTCGGCCGCGGATATAATTTCCCAGTTGCACTTGAAGGGGCTTTAAAACTCAAAGAAATATCATACATCCATGCCGAAGGCTACCCTGCCGCGGAAATGAAACATGGCCCAATTGCTTTGATTGATGAAGAAATGCCCGTGGTTTTTATAGCCACCAAAGACAGCAGCTACGAAAAAGTAGTTTCCAATATCCAGGAAGTAAAAGCCCGCAAAGGAAAAGTAATTGCCATAGTTACCGAGGGCGACAAGCATATTCCCGATATGGCCGACTTTACTATTGAAGTGCCCGCTACGTTGGAGCCTTTGATGCCGCTCATCTCCGTAATTCCTCTGCAATTACTCTCTTACCATATTGCCGTGATGCGCGGTTGTAATGTGGATCAGCCCAGGAATTTGGCCAAGAGCGTTACGGTAGAGTAGTTCCAGGATCCATCTTAGGCAATTGATTGCACAGCTCGCTGAGTAAGTTTCATCCTAAAAGCTTGATTCTTTGACTAAATTGCCCGGGTGAAACACCTGGGAAAGGCTTTAATTCTGCTTTGGTGTGCCGGAATATTGGCGTGCGTGATCTCCTGTTCTTCATCACCTGATTCAACTGTTCAGGAAAATGAAGTGGCCGTTCAGCCATTCTATCCCAAAATTCAATACAGTATGCTCGTGAATAATTTGTTTAGCGAGCAGCATCGGGTAAAAAAGAATCAACAGTTTGGTGAGCTGCTTCAGGGCTACAAAGTGTCGCAGGCAGCCTGGGGGCAACTCAATACATTAAAGCGAAATCAATTTGACTTTAGAAAAGTTGCCGTTGGAAATACCTACACGCTGTTCATCAATCCAGACACGGTTTGTTCGTTAAAAACTTTAGTGTATGAAATGAACCAGGTGGAGTATGTAATCTTTCATTTCAGTGATTCACTTCGGTTGGAGTATTGTCAAAAGGAAATAACAATTGCAGAAAAAAATATTTCAGGAATTATTGAAAACAATCTTTCAGAAACGATTAGCAGCCAGGGAATTTCTCATGAACTGACCAACCGCTTCGTTGATATTTTAGGATGGCAGGTTGATTTCTATAGGCTGCAGAAAGGTGATTACTTTAAAATTGTTTATCGGGAGAAATCGGTTGAAGGTAAACCATTTGGTATTGGCGAAATCCTGGCCATTTACTTTAGGCATGGCGATAAAGATTATTGGGCTGTGCCATTCGACCAGGGCGAAGGCACCGATTACTTTGATTTGTCTGGCAACAGCATCCGAAGGGCATTCCTTAAATACCCGATCGAGTTTACCCATATCAGTTCGCGGTATTCTTTAAACCGATTTCACCCGGTGCTTAAAGTCAACCGCCCTCACTTGGGCACCGACCTGTCGGCAGCCACGGGCACCCCCATTCGAAGTGTTGGTGATGGAGTTGTGGTAGAGGCGGGATATAATGGTGGCAGCGGAAATTACGTTAAGGTGAGACACAATGGAACGTACACCACCGGCTACTTACATATGTCGAGATTCGGGGCTGGCATTAAACGAGGTGTTTCTGTGAAGCAGGGTCAGGTAATAGGGTTTGTAGGCAGCACGGGCTGGGCCACTGGGCCGCACTTGTGTTACCGCTTTTGGAAAAACGGAATACAAGTTGATGCCCTGAAGGTGCAAATTCCACCAGCAAAGCCGGTTAAAACCGAAATGATGGCGAATTATGAATGCTCCTTAAATGAAGCAGTGAAAAAAATAGGGCTTATTGCTAATCCAATAAAAAATGATTTGGCAGCTCGTTAGAAAAAATATTCAGCGTGCTTTTCTGTTCCTCTTTTGTCTTTCAGTAGGGCTGGGATATTCGCAGAAAGTAGGGCTGGTATTAAGCGGGGGAGGAGCCAAAGGCCTTGCCCATGTTGGCGCGTTAAAAGCCCTGGAAGAAAACAATATCCCCATTGACTATATCGCAGGCACTTCGATGGGTGGTGTGATTGCCGGTTGTTATGCGGCAGGGCTCACCCCTGCAGAAATTGAGCAAATTGTGATATCGGATGACTTTCAGCGGTGGATAAATGGCAAACTGGAGAAGGGCCATAATTATTTCTACAGTAAGGACGAGGTCAATCCATCGTTCATCCGCATCAATCTTTCGCTCGATTCCACACGTAATTTTAATTTGAAGTCGAGCATTGCTAACGACTTGTCTTTGAATTTTGCCCTGGCCGAAAAATTTTCAGTGCCTTCGGCAATTGCAAGGGATAATTTCGACAGTTTGTTTGTTCCGCTTCGGCTCATGGCCTCCGATATATTTACGCAGAATGAAATAGTACTTAAAAGGGGCAGGTTGAGTGATGCAATAAGAGCTACTCATACCGTTCCTTTTTTTTACGAGCCAATTCGGATAGATGGGAAATACCTTTTTGATGGCGGGGTATACAATAATTTTCCAGCTGATGTGATGCAAAAAGATTTTTCCCCGGAAACTATTATTGGCGTAAACGTATCATCTAAAGTTTACGATGAATATCCCTATGGAGAGGATGAGTCCCTGGTTTCAAAATCGCTGATCTATATGCTGCTCGATAAATCCGACCCTGATAAAATTCCCAAGTCCGGGGTTTACATTCAGCCCAACTTAAAAGGATTTTCAGGTATTGATTTTACGAGGGCAAAAGAAATGATCGATAGTGGTTACGTTCAAACCATGCGAAAAATGCCAGAAATAAAAAGTAAGGTATCGGCATCGAGAAGCCAGCGGGAGGTAGATCAGTCACGGAAAAAATTTCTGGCTAAAAGTCAACCATTCTTGATCGATCGGATTAAGTTCACGGGGTTTAATTCCAGTCAAAAACGCTATTTGAGTCGTTTTTTTTCTTTGCGAAAGGGCCCGATACCAATTACTAAAGTGAAGTCCGGTTATTACAACCTGGTATCAGACGAGTATTTCAAGAATATTTATCCAGGATTTACAAAAGATTCAGCCAGTCAATATTTTCAGTTTGAATTAACACGAAGGCCAAGGAAAAATTTTCAAGTCGATTTTGGTGGAGTTCTGTCCAATAGAAATATAAGTTCGCTATTCCTTGGGATGAATTATTATTATTTTAACCGGACACTGACCCATACCACTTTAAATTTTAATGTTGGTAGCTTTAACAAATCGGCACAGGTTAAAACGCGAATTGACATTCCCCTCCTTGGTCGCTTTTACCTGGAGCCAGAAGCAACATTCAACGACTGGAACTTCCTGGTTAATAGAGATTGGCTAACGGGGAAAACCGATCCGACAATTTTACGCAGGTTCGATAGTAAGGCAGGCCTCCAGGTTGGGTTTCCGGTTTCGCATCAATTTAAGTTTTCCGTTCACAGTTTTTATATCAATAATTCCGATCACTATTCTAACTATCCCGTATTGACATCAACCGACACACTCGATATACTCGAATTGACAGGGTGGCGAACCGGTGCTCTTTTGGAAGCCAACAACTTAAACCGGAAACAATACGCCACGGCAGGAAAGCACCTCTCCCTTAAGTTTGATTGGTTTACTGTCTCTGAAGATTATACACCGGGAAACACATCGGTTATTCTTTCCCCACAACATAAACATTATGGCTGGGTACGGCTGAAATTCTCTGCCGAACAATACTGGAAAACGAGGTTCTACAGCACAGGCTATTTTGTAGAAGGCGTTTTCTCAAATCAGCCCACCTTTTCCAATTACTTTGGCACCATCATTAATGCTCCGGCCTTCAACCCAATGCCAGACAGCCGCACACTTCTGCTTCAAAATTTCCGGGCTTTTAATTATGTGGCAGGTGGTTTGAGAAATATTTTTTCCCTGATGCCTAACTTCGATCTGCGGCTTGAGGGTTATCTATTTAAGCCCATTGAAGCCATTTTGCCTGGAGACAATCAGGAGACGAACCTGAGCACTGATCTCACACGAGTGAGTCTGAGCGGCATGGCCGCCCTAGTTCTTCATACTACAGTAGGCCCGGTAGGCTTTTCGGTAAATTATTACGATGATAATGAGAGTCAATTGGGTTTTTTGCTACATATCGGTTACCTCTTGTTCCCCAAAACATCTATGGAATAGGGTATAACCTTGCATAAGTATCAAAATAGGGACACCCGCCAGTTTCAATTAAAGTAATATATTTGTATTTGCTGAAAATTCATTTACCATGAGAAACATATGTCTTTGGCTTATTTGCGGGTTGATATGCATAGCTCATGTTAGCGAGGGTCAATTCAACCGCAAAAACATTAAAAAGAATAATAAGAGAATTTCGAAGTATAGGGGCAGAAAAGAGCATTTTGGGAAGGAAAAGGTATATAGCGCCATCGGATTCTCTGTAAACGCTGTGAATTATTATGGGGATTTGGCCCCAAAGCCCCAACGATTTAGCACTGATATTTCATTTACCCGCCCTGGTTTTGGGGTTTCTTTCGCCCATCGTTTTGGTCCCCGGTATACTATTGTGGCGCAATATATGGTTGCCACTTTGCGGGGTAGCGACCATGATTCTGCTGATCCGGGCAATGCTGAGTATAATGGCCGTTACTTAAGAAATCTCGAGTTTAAGAATACCATTCATGAATTCTCTGCAGTGGCTGTTTTCGACCTTTTTGAAAATATGGCTACATACATTAGTCGGGTAAGATGGACTCCCTATGTTTTTCTTGGTGTGGCCGGGTTTATTAATAATCCAAAAGGACAGGCTCCTGAAAAAGACCTATTAGGTAATGACTTGGCCGATGGTGGCAACTGGGTTAAATTAAGGCCATTGGGTACGGAAGGCCAATATTCAACGTTGGATCCTACTAATGCCAATTATGGAATTAAGCCTTACAAGGCGCTTCAAGTTGCTCTTCCATTTGGTGTTGGCGCACGATTTCGGATTAATGAAGTGCTGGATGTTTGGGGTGATATTGGGTTTCGATACACCTTCACAGATTATTTGGATGATGTAAGCCAAAATTATGTTGACTTAGATAAATTGAAGTCTCCTCTTGCTCAGGCAATGTCTTATAGAACCAGTGAGCTTCCAGCAAGTGAAAGGCCCCCTGCCACAGCCCCTTCAGGCAGTTCAGGGATATTGACCGTTCCTGGCTATGGAAGTGAAGGCACTGGCACAAACATAAGGGGAAGTGAAAACGACCGTGATATTTACATGGTTACTAGCATTAAAATTACCTATATAATAGGGGCCACTTTCCACAAGGCTAAGTTCCGTTAAGCGTTATATGCCCATTATGGGTAAACACGTTTCATTTTTTCTAACCGCTTTGGTCACTACATCGGCCTGCGCACAACTATCCCAAAAAAATGAAGTTGGTGGTGGACTAGGAGGATTTTCCTACAGCGGGGATTTGGTGCGCAATTTTAACCTCTTTTACTCCAAGCCTG
>Ga0315912_10001172_pt1 | contig 34607 bp, 33 predicted proteins | sample VfabasoilMG_FD_204469 | JGI IMG/M metagenome (GOLD analysis project Ga0315912, IMG submission 204469) | Garden soil microbial communities collected in Santa Monica, California, United States - V. faba soil | ecosystem: Environmental > Terrestrial > Soil > Garden | place: USA: California... | reverse complement strand
GTAGACGGCGGCGGCGGGCAGGCCGGCGAGTTGCATGCCCATGGTGAGGATGCAGGCGGTGACGCCGGAGCCACAGGTGGTGACGACGGGTTTTTTCCCGTCCACGCCGGCCTTGGCGAGGCGGGCGCGCAGGGCGTCCGGCGCCAGGAAGGTGCCTTCCGGTGTCAGCAGTTCGTTGTAGGGCAGGTTGGCGGAGCCGGGCATGTGGCCGGAGCGGACGCCGGGGCGGATTTCCTGCTGCGCGCCGGTGAAGCGGCCGGCGGCGCGGGCGTCCAGTACCAGCTCGGCCTGGGTCTTCAGGTTGGCGATCACGTCGCCCACGCCGCGCACGCGCTGCGGGCGGAACGCGGCGACGTAGCTGGTGGCGGGGGCGGCGAGCGGGGCATCGGATTCCACCGCGCGGCCTTCCTTGCGCCATTTCGGCAGGCCGCCATCCAGCACGGCGACGTTGTCGTGCCCGAACAGGCCCATCAGCCACCAGCCCCGCGCGGAGGAGGCAATTCCCTTCTGGTCATAGAAGACGACGCGGGTGGTGTTGGCGATGCCCATGCGGCCCATCAACTTCTCGAACCGGCCGGCGGTGGGGATCATGTGCGGCAGGTCGCTGTCCTGGTCCGCGACCTCGTCGATGTCGAAATAGCGGGCGCCGGCGATGTGGCAGGTGAGGAATTCGGCGCGGCCGTCGCGGTTTTCGTTGGGAAGGTATTTGGTGGCGTCGAACACCATCAGGTCGGGCTTGCCCAATTCTGCGGCGAGCCAGTCCGTGCTGACCAGCGGTCCCATCATGTTTCTCCTGCTAACGTCCGGCTCAGGCGGCCGGCGCGATGATGATGCGCCGGTTCTGCCGGCCCTTGTTCTCAATCTTGACGACCTGGATCGGTCCGATCTCACCGGTGCGGGAGACGTGGGTGCCGCCGCAGGGTTGCAGGTCCACCAGTGCGTCGTCCGGGCCAATGCGCATCAGGCGCAGGCGGCCCATGCCGCGCGGCGGCTGGACCGACATGGTGCGGACCAGGTCGGGGTTGGTGTCCAGCACCGATTCCTCGACCCATTCGATGCGGACGGGAAGGTCGGCGGCGATGAGCGCGTTCAGCCCGGCCTCGATTTCTTCCTTGGGCGGCGGGTTCGGCAGGTCGAAGTCCAGGCGGGAACGGTCCGCGCCCACGGCGCCGCCGGTAACGGCGGCACCCTTGATGAGGCTGCACAGCAAATGCATCGCAGTGTGCATGCGCATGTGCCTGTGGCGACGATCCCAGTCGATCTCCAGGTCCACCTCGGTGCCCGGCGCCGGCAGCACGGCGTCCGGCGCGGGAACATGGAGGACGCTGCCCCCCTCCCCTTTCACAGTGTCGGAGATGGCGCATTCGCCACCCTTCCAGCGCAGCACACCGGTATCCCCAGGCTGGCCACCGGAACGGGCGTAAAAGACGGTACGATCCAGCACGATGCCGGTGGGGGCCGCCGCCTGCACGGTGGCACGCGCGGTGCGGGCGGTCGGTTCGTCCAGAAACAGAAGTTCGGTCATGCGGGGAGCATATAGCCCGCCCGCGACAACTCGCCCACCCCGGGCAGACGACTCAGGGGGTGGCGGTGATCATCTGGCGAAGGCGCGCGGCGCCAGCCGGGCCCTTCACGGCATCGCGCCAGCTTGCCTCGGCGACACGCTGGTGGGCGGCGATCGCTTCGTCCGCCGCCGTGATCATGGCAACACCGGTCAGGCCAATCGGCGCGACATCCGCCCGGAACGGATTGACGGCGAGGTTGGCCTTGTCCCGTGAGCGCATGATGGTGAAGGCGGATGTCGGGTCCTGGCCGGTGAGCAGGCCGAACTGCAGGCCCATCGGCTCGGTTTCCATCATGGTGGCGATGTGCTCGATCTCCCGTGCCGCGGCGTCGCGGCAGATGCGGCGCAGACGTTCCGACACCGCCAGGCCGCCGGCGACGCCGTTGGCGAGGAAGGACTGCACAGAGCTGGCGGAGATCATGGCGATGATGTTCGGCCGGCGCAGCGTATAGACGCGACGGCGGGCGGCAAGGATGCCCATCAGTTGCTCGGCATTTGCGCGCATGGTCGCCGTCTCGGCACCAGGTTGGCCGGCCTGTTCCTCGAACACCTCGGCCAGGGCAGCATCGAAGGCGTCCGACGTGGTGAGGTAGCAGACCGGGCCGGCAAGCTGGAGGATCTGGTCCGCCGTTTCCTCCACCTGGCGCATGCGCTCAAAGAACCCGACAGGGCGGCTATAGTATTCCACGCCGATACCCAGCAGGGACATCGGAGAGATCTTCAGCAGTTCCGCGAGGCGCTTGATCGTATCAAGTTTGATCACCTCGCCCTTTTCGTAGCGATAAAGCGCGGCGCGCGAGACACCGAGCCGGGCAGCGATCTCCTCCGCGCGCATGCCCGATTCCAGGCGGTAGGCGCGCAACTGTTGGCCGATTTCCTCGAACTGCATCACGTCCCGGTATCCTTGCCCCGCGATCAACTACGGTATGGCCACAACCATTTGGCGCATTCGGGCCGCGATCACGCCCCGATGCGTAACAGTCTATGACATGATCGCAGGGAATTGCAATCGGCGCTCAGGTGGTGGGACGCGTTTCTCCCCACGTATTCACGTCCCGCAGTTCGCCTTGCCGGCGATTCGCCGGCCGCGTCGGGCCGGCTGACCGTCCTTGCCGCCCTACTTGCGGTCGGGAATCGCGAAATTGCCCAGATCCTCGATCGCCTGAACCAGGGCGGAATGATCCAGGTCGGCGCCGCCATGGGCGGAGACGGAGGTCATCATCTGCTGCGCGACGGCGGTGTTGGGCAGGGCGAGCCCGAGCTCCCGGGCCGAGGACAGCGCCAGGTTGAGGTCCTTCTGGTGCAGCCGGATGCGAAAGCCGGGGTTGAACGTACGGTTGATCATCCGCTCCGCATGCACTTCCAGGATGCGGGAGGAGGCGAAGCCGCCCATCAGGGCCTGGCGCACCTTGGCCGGGTCGGCCCCGGCGCGGGCCGCGAAGACAAGCGCCTCGGCCGCGGCCTGGATGTTCAAGGCGACAATGATCTGGTTGGCCACCTTGCAGACCTGACCGGCGCCGACATCGCCGATATGGGTGATGTTCTTGCCCATCAGGTCGAACAGCGGCTTGGCGCGGGCGAAGCTGGCCTCCGTGCCGCCGGCCATGATGGTCAGGCTGGCGGCCTTGGCCCCGACCTCCCCGCCGGAAACTGGGGCGTCCACGTAGTCGCAGCCCAGCGCGGCGACGCGGGCGGCGAAGTCCTTGGTGGCGACGGGGCTGATCGAGGACATGTCGATCACCAGCGTACCCTTCTTCAACCCGGCGGCGACGCCGCCAGCACCGAACAGGGCGGCTTCCACGTCGGGGGTGTCGGGCACCATCAGGATCACCACCTCGGACGCAGCGGCGACGGCGGTGGCGTCCGGCAACACGGTGACGGCGGCGCGGATTTCGTCGGTCAGGCTCTTGCGCTCGGGGGCGAAGACCTCATGCCCGCCGTTCTTCAGGTTGATGGCCATGGGGCGGCCCATGATGCCGAGGCCGACGAAACCGATTTTCATGTGCGTGTTTCCTCTCAAACGCCGAATTTCTTGCGCCAGCCCAGGCCGGCAACCGTGTCCCCCGCCGGGCGGTATTCGCAGCCGACCCAGCCCTTGTAGCCAAGCTCGTCCATCCGGCGGAACACGAATTCCCAACCGATCTCCCCGGTCCCCGGCTCGTTGCGCGCCGGCACGTCGGCGATCTGCATATGGGCAATGACCGGCATGTATTTCTCCATGCGCTTGGTCACGTCGCCCTCGGTGGTCTGGCAGTGATAGACGTCGAACTGCAGGCCGACGCGGTCCGCGCCCAGGGCTTCCACCACCGCGGCGCCCTGCGCCTGGGTGTTGAGGTGGTAGCCGGGCATGTCCCGATGGTTGATCGGCTCGATGCACAGGCGCACCCCGGCGGCCGACGCATGCTCCGCAGCCCAGGCAAGGTTGGCCGCATAGAGCGCTGCGGCGGTGCCGAAGGGCACGGACGCATCCGGGATGCCGGCCATGCAGTGCACCAGCCTGCAGTTGAGCGCGCCGGCATAGTCCAGCGCCTTCTTCACAGCGTCCCGGAATTCCGCCTGCCGGCCGGGCAGGCTGGCAAGGCCGCGCTCACCCTTGGCCCAGTCCCCGGGCGGCATGTTGAACAGGGCCTGGGTCAGGCCGTTGTCATCCAGGCGCTGGCGCAGTTCGGCGGCGGCGAAGTCGTACGGGAACAGAAATTCCACCGCCTGGAACCCGGCGGCGCGGGCAGCGGCGAAGCGGTCCAGGAACGGCACCTCGTTGAACATCATGGACAGGTTAGCGGCAAGGCGGGGCATGGGACGCTCCTTCCGGCGGACTCGGGCGGGAGGCTACAGGGGGGGCGCTGGAAAGGCCAGCCGGGAGGAAGCCAGTGTTAGCCGAACGCATCCTGATGGGATTGCTGCTGGGCGGGGTAGGCATCGGTTGCGCGCTGGTGCTGATGCCGTTCCTCTCGGCGATCCTGTGGGCGGGGATCCTTGTGTTCACCACCTGGCCGGCCTTCCTGCACCTGCGACAGCAGATGGGCGGGCATGGCGGCTGGGCGGCGGGTGCGATGGTGGCGCTGACCGCGCTGGTGGTGGTGCTGCCACTAGCCCTGGCCGCGCCGGACGGCGCGAACGAGGTGAACAACCTGCGGGACCTCGTACAGGAGACATTGCGCGCTGGCCTGCCGCACGCGCCTGGCTGGTTGCGGGACGTTCCCGCCGTAGGGCCGACGTTGGCCGAGTTGTGGAACAGCTGGGCCGATGACCTTTCCGCCATGGGGGAGGCGCTGCGGCCCTATTTCGGCATCATTGCGGAAGGTGGGTTCTCCATCCTGCTCGGCATCGCCCAGGGCGTGCTGCTGTTCCTGCTGTCGCTGTTCATCTCCTTCTTCTTCTACGTGCACGGAGAGCCGATCGCGGCGCGGATAGACGCGCTGCTGCATCGTATCGCCGGGGACCGGGCGGACCAGCTGATCGATGTCACCGGCGCTACGGTGCGGGGCACTGTGTACGGCATCCTCGGTACCGCTGTGGTGCAAGGCATCCTGACCGCCTTCGGCCTGTGGCTTTCCGGCGTGCCGCGCCCGGTGCTGCTGGGGGCGGTGGCCGCGTTCCTCTCCGTGCTGCCGATCGGCGCGCCAGTGGTGTGGATCCCGGCGTCCCTGTGGCTGATGGGCACGGACCGGCTGGGCTGGGGCATTTTCCTGGCGCTGTGGGGAATGGTGGCGATCTCCACGTCGGACAACGTGATCCGGCCCTGGTTCATCGCGCGTGGGGCGCAACTGCCGTACCTGGTGACGGTGCTGGGTGTACTGGGCGGAGCCTTCGCCTTCGGGTTGCTGGGCATCTTCCTGGGCCCGGTGCTGCTGGCGGTGGGCTACACGCTGGCCAATGAATGGGCGATCCCGGAGAGGCCGTTTCCCGAGCGCCGACCTCCTTCGTGACGCGGCCTCCGTCTTAACCAAGGGGCTTGGCCCGACGCGCGCGGCGGGCGCAGATTGCGGCGATGGTGATCTTCGTCATCTCCCGCCTGTTGCAGGCGGTGCCGGTGCTGCTGGTGGTCGGCTTCATCGCCTTCGCCATGTTCGCCTATGTGGGCAACCCGGTAACCATGATGCTGGGCCAGGACTTCACGGAGGCGCAACGCGCGGCGCTGGTGGCGCAGTTGGGCCTGGACCAGCCGTTTTTCGTGCAATACGCCAAATTCCTGTGGGCGGCGCTGCACGGGGAGTTCGGCGTTTCCTACCGGCTGGCGCGGCCGGTGACGGAGCTGATCGCGGAGCGGCTACCCGCGACATTGGAACTGGCCTTCACGGCCTCCGCCATCGCGCTGCTGATCGGGGTGCCGATGGGGGTCTATACCGGCATCTACCGCAACTCCCCGCTGGCCCGCGCATTCATGCTGTTCAGCCTGGCCGGCGTGTCGCTGCCGACCTTCCTGATCGGCATCCTGCTGATCCTGGTATTCTCCGTTCTGCTGGGCTGGCTGCCCAGCTTCGGGCGCGGCGACGTGGTGGCGCTGGGCAGCTGGTGGACGACGGGGTTCCTGACCGCATCCGGGCTGAAGGCACTGATCCTGCCCTCCGTCACGCTGGGTCTGTTCCAGATGACGCTGATCATGCGCCTGGTGCGGGCGGAAATGCTGGAGGTATTGCGGTCGGACTACATCAAGTTCGCCCGCGCGCGCGGGCTGACCAACCGTGCGGTGAACTTCGGCCACGCGCTGAAGAACACGCTGGTGCCGGTGATCACTATTGTCGGGTTGCAGTTGGGTGGGCTGGTGGCCTTTGCGATCGTGACGGAGACGGTGTTCCAGTGGCCGGGGATGGGGCTTCTGTTCGTGCAGTCCGTCAGTTCCGCCGACATCCCGGTGATGTCGGCCTATCTGCAGCTGGTGGCGCTGCTGTTCGTCGGCATCAACCTGATGGTGGATTTGCTGTACTACGCGGTCGATCCGCGGCTGCGGGCCGGGGTGCGGCGATGACGGCGTTGCGCGCGGCCTGGAACAGCGATGTCGCCTGGAGCTTCCGGCACGCGCCGATGGCGATGCTGTCGGCGTTCGTTGTCCTGGTCTGTATCCTGGGGGCGTTCCTCTCACCGTGGCTGGCGCCGCAGGATCCGTTCGACCTGGCGGGACTGAGCCTGATGGACAGCCTACGCCCGCCGGTGTTCATGGACGACGGGGAATGGACCTACCCGCTGGGCACGGACAACCAGGGGCGGGATGTGCTCTCCGCCATCATGTATGGCACGCGCATCAGCCTGGTCGTGGGCGTCTCCGCCGTGGCCTTCGCATTCGTGCTGGGCATGGTGCTGGGCATGGTGGCGGGCTACGCCGGTGGCGCCACGGACGCGGTGCTGATGCGCATCGCCGATGTGCAGCTGACCTTCCCGGCGATCCTGATCGCGCTGCTGGTGCAGGGCGTGGTAGTGGCGGCGCTGCCGCAGGAGGCACAGGAGGATTTCCAGCTGCTGGTGCTGGTGTTCGCCATCGGCATTTCCAATTGGCCGCAATTCGCCCGCACGGTGCGCGGCTCCACCTTGGTGGAGCGAGGCAAGGACTATGTGATGGCAGCGCGAGTTATCGGGATTCCGGCGTGGCGCATCCTGCTGTCGCACATCCTGCCGAACGTGCTGGGGCCGGTGCTGGTGATCGCGACCTTGAACCTGGGCTTCGCGATCATCACCGAGGCGACGCTGTCCTTTCTCGGCGTCGGGCTGCCGCCGACACGGCCGTCACTCGGCACGCTGATCAGGGTGGGCAACAACTTCCTGTTCAGCGGCGAGTGGTGGATGACGATCTTCCCGGGACTGATGCTGGCGCTGATGGTGCTGTCCATCAACTTGCTGGGCGACTGGCTGCGCGATGCGCTGAACCCGAGGTTGCGCTGATGGCGCTGCTGAATGTCGAGGACCTGCACGTGGAGTTCCCGACGCGGCGCGGCGTGCTGCGGGCGCTGGATGGCGTGTCCTTCGCAATCGATGCCGGTGAGGTGCTGGGCGTGGTGGGCGAAAGCGGCGCCGGCAAGTCGCTGACCGGCGCCGCGATCATCGGGCTGCTGGAACCACCGGGTCGCATCACCGCCGGGCGGATCAGCCTGGAAGGTGAACGCATCGACAATTTGCCGGTGGAGCGGATGCGCCGGCTGCGTGGGCGACGGATCGGCGCGATCTTCCAGGACCCGCTGACGACGCTGAACCCGCTCTACACGGTGGGGCGACAACTCACGGAGACGATGCAGACGCATCTCGGCCTGTCCGATGCCGAAGCGCGCAAGCGCGCGGTGGGCTGGCTGGAGGAGGTGGGGATACCGGCGGCGGCGCGGCGGGTGGACGGGTATCCGCACGAATTCTCCGGCGGCATGCGCCAGAGGGTGGTGATCGCGCTGGCGCTGTGCGCGGAGCCGCGCCTGGTGATCGCCGACGAGCCGACCACGGCGCTGGATGTCTCCGTGCAGGCGCAGATCATCACACTACTGAAGCGGCTGACGCGCGAGCATGGCACGTCGGTGATACTGATCACGCACGACATGGGCGTGATCGCGGAGACGGCAGACCGGGTGGCGGTGATGTATGCCGGGCGCATCGCCGAGATCGGCCCGGTGGCAGAGGTGGTGCGGCAGCCGGCGCATCCCTATACATCCGGCCTGATGGGCAGCATCCCCACCGTTGCGCACAAGGTGGAACGCCTGCGACAGATCGACGGGGCAATGCCGCGGCTGAACGCCATCCCGCCCGGCTGCGCCTTCAACCCACGCTGCCCGGACGCGATCGCCAGGTGCCACGCGGAGCGACCGGACCTGATGGCAGCCGGGGCGACGCGCGCTTCGTGCTGGGTGCACGCGCATGGATGATGCGCAGGACCTGCCGCTGCTGGATGCCGTGGGTCTGACACGGGATTTCGACGTGTCCCGGCCCTGGCTGCAACGCACCCTGGCACGTGAAGGGCGGGCCTTTCTGCGAGCGGTCGATGACGTGTCGTTCGCCGTCGCCTCGGGCACCACACTGTCCCTGGTAGGGGAAAGCGGCTGCGGCAAGAGCACGATCGCGCGCATGGCGGTCGGGCTGTACGCGCCGACGCAGGGCGTGATCAGCTTCGCCGGGCAATCGCTCTCCGTCGCCCGCGCCCAGCCGGCATTGCGGCGCCGGATGAACATGATCTTCCAGGACCCGTACGCGTCGCTGAACCCACGCTGGCGGGTGCGCGATATTGTCGCCGAGCCGATAAGGGCGTTCGGCATTATGACCGGCGCCGCCGACATCAACGACCGGGTGGCGGAGTTGCTGGCCCAGGTAGGGCTGGCGGCGGCGGACGGGGAGAAATATCCGCACGAGTTCTCCGGCGGCCAGCGCCAGCGCATCTCCATCGCCCGCGCGCTGTCCTCGGCGCCCGATTTCCTGGTCTGCGACGAACCGACCAGCGCGCTGGATGTGTCCGTACAGGCGCAGATCCTGAACCTGATGAAGGAACTACAGCAGCGCCTGGGGCTGACCTACCTGTTCATCAGCCACAATCTGGCGGTGGTGCGACATATGTCGGACCGGCTAGGGGTGATGTATCTCGGCCGGATCGTGGAACTGGGCCCGGCGGAGGAGATTTTCGCAGCGCCGCGCCACCCCTACACGCGCATGCTGCTGGATGCGATCCCCGACCTGGACAATCCCGGCCGCGCACGCACGCCGGTGGGCGGCGATGTGCCAAGCCCGATCGACCCACCGCCGGGCTGCACATTCCACCCCCGCTGCCCACTGGCCAACGCGCGCTGCCGGACGGAGCGTCCGGCGGTGTGGGATGCCGGCGGCGTCGATGTCGCCTGCCACGCGGTACAAGAAGGCCGCACGACGGCCTGACAGGTGGTTTCGTTATTGACTTGGCAACGCTGGCTGCCGAAGGCTGCGCTCGACGAGCCGGGAGACAACAATGTCCGACAGCAATTCCGATAGCGGCTGGAGCAATACGTCCGGCAGTTGGGACCAGGGCGGCAGCGCGGGAACCGACTTCGCCGGTGGGGGTGATTCCGTCACCGAGGTGACGCAGACCAGCTGGTTGTCCCGGCTGGTCAACAGCTTTGTCGGCATGCTGTTCGGCATCGGCATGATCGGCGGCAGCATCTTCCTCCTCGCCTGGAACGAGGACCGGGCGGTGACCGCGATCAAGGCGCTGGATGACGGGCTGCACCAGGTGGTGGAAGCGGCGGCCTCTCCGGTCGATCCGGCCAGGCAGAGCAAGCTCATCCACGTGTCCGGCCCGTTGGGTGCCGCGACACCGCCGCGCGATCCGACCTTCGGCGTGGTGGCTACCGGCCAGGTGCGGCTGCGGCGGACGCTGGAGATGTACCAGTGGCGGGAGAGCGAGAGCACGCATACCGAAAAGACCGCCGGCGGCGGCGAGCGCAAGACGAAGACCTACAGCTACAGCCGGGTGTGGTCCAACGAGCCGATCAATTCCAGTTCCTTCCACCAATCGTCCGGGCACCAGAATCCGTCGATGCCGGCGCGCTCCATGGATTTCGACGCGCCGGACGCCCGGCTGGGCGATTTCAAGGTCGACCCGGTGGTGCTGCACCGGCTGACCGACTTCAAGATGATCACCGCAGACGCGCCGGGCGCGACGCAGCGTGGCTTCCGCCCGGACGGCGACTGGCTGTACCGCGGCAGCGACCCGGCAGAACCGCAGATCGGCGACATGCGGTTGAAATTCTCCGCCATCGCGGCGCAAACGGCATCCGTGGTGGCCGGCCAGACGGACGGCACGCTGACGCCGTTCCGTGGCCGCGGCGGATATTCCATCGCGCTGGCGCAGGTTGGCTCGCGGTCGGCCGAGGATTTGATCGAGGCACAGAAGGACCAGGAACGTATCCTGACCTGGATTTTGCGCGTGACCGGGTTCTTCGTCATGTGGATCGGCTTCATGCTGGTGATGAAGCCGCTGACGCTGCTGCTGGCCTTCATCCCCTTCGTGGAGGAGATACTGAGCGCGGGAACCGCGTTCGTGGCGCTGATGATCTCCCTGCCGCTGACGCTGATCACCATCGCGGTGTCGTGGTTGGCGGTGCGCCCACTGATGGGCGGCGGGCTGATTGTGCTAGGTATCGGCGTGGCATGGCTGCTGCGCCAGCGCGGGAAGGCACGGGTCGCGGCACGGATGCCGCCGCCGATGCCCCCCGGGATGCAATCGCAATCCGCGGTACAGTGGCCACGATAGTATCGGCTCAACTGGGAGGGACGGCATGGACAAGGTGATAGCGCGGCGCCGGCTGGGGGCGAGTGACATGATGGCCTCGCCCATCGGGCTGGGGTGCATGTCGCTCTCCGGCGTGTATGGGGCGGCGGACGACGCGGAGAGCGAGAAGCTGATCCGCCACGCACTGGACCGGGGCATCAACTTCCTGGACAGCTCCGACATGTATGGCTGGGGGCACAACGAGACGCTGCTGGGCCGGGTGCTGAAGGACCGTCGTGCGGACATCGTGCTGGCCACCAAGTTCGGGCAAACGGAGAACCCGGGCGGGCCGAACGGGGTGGACGGTCGGCCCGAGTATGTGAAGGCGGCCTGCGAGGCCAGCCTGAAGCGGCTGGGGGTCGATGTGATCGACCTCTATTTCCAGCATCGCGTCGATCCCGCCGTACCGGTGGAGGAGACGGTGGGCGCGATGGCGGAGCTGGTACGGGCCGGCAAGGTGCGCTATCTGGGGCTTTCCGAGGCGCATCCGGAACGCATCCGCCGCGCGCACGCGGTGCACCCGATCACGGCGGTGCAGACGGAATACTCCCTGCTGTACCGGACCGAAGCCGAGGAGACGCGGAAGACGACGGTACCGTTGCAGATCAGCTTCATCGGCTATTCGCCGCTCGGGCGGGGGTTCCTGACCGGATCCGTGAAGTCACTGGACGACCTGGCGGGCGACCGGCGGGCGCAGCATCCGCGATACCAGCCGGAGAACTTCGCGACCAACCGGAGCCTTGTGGACCGGATCGAGGCGATCGCGGCGGAGAAGCACTGCACGCCGGGGCAGTTGGTGCTGGCCTGGCTGCTGGCGCAGGGGGACGATGTGATCCCGATCCCCGGCACCAAGCGCATCGCGCGGCTGGAGGAGAATATCGGCGCGATCGGCGTGGCGCTGAGCGCGGATGACGTCGCGCGCATCTCCGCCGCCGTGCCGCCGGGTTCGGCCGCCGGCACGCGCTATCCGGCCGGAGGGATGAAGGGCGTGTTCATCTGAATTGACTCGCATGCCGGCGCGGCGGAGATTCGACCGACAAGACAAGGAGTGACGCAATGGTCCAGGTGATGGATGCGCGCGAGGCGCGCGAGAAGAACCGCCGTCCGGCGCGGGAAGGTTTCAACACGCTCTACATGGGCCTGAACCGCTACCACCGCACGGCGGAAACGGTGGAGCCCGACCCCAACGCGTTGTATCCGGTGGCCTTTCTGGTGGAAAAGGAGCCGGGCTCCGTCATCCATCCGCATTTCCATGTCACGGAACAGTTCCAGGTGGTGGTGGGCGGCAGCTGCACCTTCGGTGTCCATGAGGTGGATGGCGTGGCGGTGCACTACACCGGCCCCTTCTCCTCCTACGGGCCGATCACGGCGAAGGACAAGGGACTGGCCTTCTTCACCCTGCGCAACGGCTTCGACCAGGGCGCGCAGTACATGCCGGAAAAGCGGCTGAACCTGCGCGAGGGGCGCCAGCGCTGGCAGCACCGCGAAGCCACGGCCGAGGTACCGGTGGTGGCGACAGCGGCGGAACTCAGCGCCCTGCCCGCCCCGCGCTCCGACGCCATCATCGAACCGGCGGCGGACGGCCTCGGGTCCTGGCGGCATCGGCTGCCGCCGGGCGCATCGATCACGGGCCCCGATCCGGCGACCGGCGGCGGGCAGTTCTGGCTGGTGCTGTCCGGCAGCCTGGTGGTGACGGACCCCGAACCTCTGGCGCCGCGTTCCTGCGTCTTCGTCACACCGGACGACGCCGCGGCGCGCCCGGTGGCCGGACCGGAGGGCGCGGACGTGGTGTGCATGCAGTTTCCGGTGCGGCCCAAGCACTGAGATGCCGGCCATCGACCTGGGGCGGATTGCCCTACACTACGAGGACACGGGCGCTCCGGCTACTGGGACGCCCGTGCTGCTTTTGCACGAACTCGGTGGGTCGTCGGCCAGCTTCGCCGGCGTGACGGCGCGTCTGGCCGGGCGCCGGGTAATCGCGCCGGACTATCGCGGCGCCGGGCGCTCGGAAAAGCCCGTTGCGACCTTCGGCATCGATGACGTGGCCGATGATATCGCCGCGCTGCTGGATGCGCTGGGCGTGGCGCAGGTGGACGTGATTGGCGCCGCGCTGGGCTGCTACATTGGCACCTCCCTCGCGCTGCAGCATGCGGCGCGCGTGCGCAGCCTGGTGCTGTGCGCGGTGGCACCGGAGATCGACGCCCGCACATCCGACTACCTGCGCCAGCGCGCGCCGCGCGTGCGCGAAGGCGGCATGCGCGCGGCCGTGGACGCCAGCCTGAAGAACGCGTTTCCGGAGGCGCATGCGGCGATCCGTGCCGAGTACCGGCCACGCTGGCTGGCGAATGACCCCGCGGGCTTCGCCGCGCTGTCACTCGCGTTGGCCAATTACATGGTGAACCCCGGCGTGTGGGCGCGCATCAGCCAGCCTACGCTGGTGCTTTCCGGCGCGCACGATTTCCTGTGGCCACCGGAACTCGGCCGCATGCTGGCCGGGCAGATCCCGGGCGCCCGCTTCGGGGTGCTGGAGAACGCCGGCCACTTCCCGCATTTGCAGGACCCGGCGGAACTGGCGAGTCAGGCGACTGAGTTCTTCGCCTGATCGCTAAAACGCAAAAGACCCCCGCACGCACATGGCGTTTCAGCGGGGGTCCGCATGCGAAGCGGTGCTTCGCGCCCGGTGTCTGGTAACCGGGCTACAGCGTGGTCTTATGGGATGGGTTGCCGATGCCACGCCGGTCGGCAACTCCGGAACTACCCGGTGGAGTCATGCCTCGCTTGCACCTCCCTGCTGGTTGACGACGCGATCAGGCTGCGCCTTGTAGAATGGCGGAGTCAAGTTAAATCGAGCCCGGCGCGCGATAGTAGAATTAACGTACGACAACCTCGGCGCCGCCCTGCCCGACGGATTCCACCACCGCCTCGAACGCCGCAACGGTAGCGATCATCTCGTCATACGGCACCGGATAGGGCGCGCGTCCCTCGACCATCTCCACGAAGGCGGCGATTTCCGCGCGCAGCGTGTCTATCGGCTCGAAGCGGCGGTTCTCCCCGATGCCGCCGCGCAGTCGCAATTCCACTTCGTCGATCTGCTCCACGCTGCCCTGTTCACCGAACACATGCACGCGCCAGAACACCGGCGTCTGTCGGATCATCGCCAACGTACCGGACATACCGTTGCGGAACTGCAGAACAACCGTTAGAGAGTCCAACGGCCCCGGTCCCGGCTTCCACTGTACGAGTTGCGTGCGCACCTTTGCCACCGGCCCCAGCAGATTCACGAACACGTCCAGCAGATGCACGCCCGTGCCTGTCAGCCCGCCGGCGGGTGACTCATCGGGGTCCGCCCGCCACGGCGCGAAATTGGCGCCGGAATTCTGGTTGGACAGGTGGCCTTCCACATGCAGCAACCGCCCCAGCGCGCCGGAGCCGATGATGTGCTTCATCTCCGCCACCGCCGGCAGGAAGCGACGGTTATGCCCCACGGCCAGCTTCACCCCGGCACGCTCGCACGCGTTGATGGCGCGTTCGGCATCCGCGCGCTTCAGGGTCAGCGGCTTCTCGCACAGTATCGGAAGGCCCGCCGCCGCAACGTGCTCGATCTGGTCTGCGTGCAGCGAATGCGGCGTCGCCAGCACCACCGCCTGCACCTCAGGGTCGCGCAGCATAGTAGCGATGTCCGGCGACAGGCGCAGGCCGAATTCCCGCGCCGCATCGGCGCGCGCCTCCGGCCGCGGGCTGACGCCGTGGACGAAACGGATTTGTTCCCCTAGCGGCTGCGCGGACTCCAGCAACCGCTTTCCCCACCAGCCCAGCCCCACCATCGCCGCCTTGATCATCCGTGCCTCCCGTTCCCCCGTACACAGCAACGGGGGGACACAGGGTCCCCCCGCCGCGCCGTCACTTCAAGCCGGTATCAGACGCGCTCGATCAGCGCCGCGATACCCTGGCCAACGCCGATGCACATCGTCGCGATCGCCCGCTTCTGCCCGCGCGTTTCCAGCGCGGACACCGCCGTCAGCGCCAGGCGCGCGCCGGACATGCCCAGCGGATGACCCAGCGAGATCGCGCCGCCATGCGGGTTCACGTGCTCCGCGTCATCCGCCAGGCCGAGTTGGCGCGTCACGGCGATACCTTGGGCGGCGAAGGCCTCGTTCAGTTCAATCACGTCAATCTCGCCGATCTTCATGCCCAGCCGCGCCAGCAGCTTCTGCACCGCCGGGGCCGGGCCGATGCCCATGACGCGCGGCGGCACGCCGGCCGTCGCCATCGCCACGATACGCGCACGCGGCGTCAGGCCATGGCGGCGGGCCGCGTCCTCACTCGCGATGATCAGCGCCGCGGCGCCATCGTTCACGCCGGACGCATTGCCGGCAGTGACCGTGCCGCCGACCTTCTTGAACGGGGTGCGCAGCTTGGACAACTCCTCCATCGTGGTCTGGCCACGCGGATGCTCGTCCTTCGCCACCACGGTCGTGCCCTTGCGGCCGACGATCTCCACCGGGGAGATTTCCTTCTCGAAGAACCCGGCGTCCTGCGCCGCCTTGGTGCGCATCTGGCTACGCCAGGCGAAGGCGTCCTGGTCCTCGCGGCTGATCTGGTAGTCCTCGGCCACGTTCTCCGCCGTTTCCGGCATGGCATCCACGCCGTACTGCGCCTTCAGCAGCGGGTTCACGAAGCGCCAGCCGATGGTGGTGTCGTAGATTTCCGCACTGCGGGAGAAGGCCTCGGTCGCCTTGCCCATCACGAACGGCGCGCGCGTCATGCTCTCCACGCCGCCGGCCAGCATCAGGTCGGCGTCGCCGGCGCGGATGGCGCGGGCGGCGGTGCCTACGGCATCCAGGCCGGAGCCGCACAGGCGGTTGATGGTGCCACCGGGAATGGATTGCGGCAGGCCGGCCAGCAACAGGGCCATGCGGGCGACGTTGCGGTTGTCCTCGCCGGCCTGGTTGGCGCAGCCGTACAGAACGTCGTCCACTGCGTCCCAGTCCACGCCGGTGTTGCGGTCCTTCAGCACGCGCAGGGGATGGGCGCCCAGGTCGTCCGTGCGGACATCCTTCAGGGCACCGCCGTAGCGGCCGATCGGGGTGCGGGTGAAATCGCAGATATAGGCATCGGCCATGGAACCGTTCCCTCTTGGTTGTTGGCGTTCACAACACGGTTAGGCCAAGCGCGGGGGCCGGGCAAGTCAGATGCCCGTGCTATCCTTCGCGAACCCCGTTGGGGCCTCGGCGTGAACGACCGTAAGGGTGACAGGATGCGAAACTGGGCATGGGCTGGACTGGCCGCGACGGTTCTGGGGTTGCAACCGGCCGTGGCGCAGCCGGCAGGGCAGCAGCCCGGTGGACAACAGACCGCCGGGCAGCAGGCCGACGCCGTCACCTCCACCGTGTACTACCGCGCGGGTGCATGGGAGGCGTTCAGCGGGCGCGCCGCCGGCGGCGGCACGTTCTGCGGCATCAGCATGTATTTCCCGCGCGACGGGCGCGGCTTCATGATCCGCCACCGCACCGGGGAAGCCGAGATCATCTTCCGCGCCCGCAAGCCCGGCTGGGCCGTGCCGGAGGGCACGCGTGTCGCCGTGACGATGCAGGTCGGGCCGAACGAGCCGTTCCTGATGAACGCCACCGGCCAGGCGGATGTCCTGGAATGGACACTGCCGCGCGAGACGATGGCCACGTTCGACGCGCAGTTCCGGCGCGGGTCGATGCTGACGTTGAACTTCCCCTCCGGCAACGAGCAGGCCTGGGCAATCCCGCTGACCGGATCGAACGCGATTGGCGCGACATTCGCGCGCTGCATCACCGAACTCGCCGCCGCCGCCGGGCCAACGCAGCCATTCACGGCGGCACCTGGGCAATCGGCACCGCCGGCTTCCGGGCCGACGCAGCCATTTACAGCGCCGCCGGCCGCCGCGAAGCCCTAGCCAGACTTCGCCAGGTCGTCGATCGCCTTCAACCGCTTCAGCAGCGCCGGCATTTCGCGCAACGGCACCATGTTCGGCCCGTCGGACGGCGCGTGGTTTGGGTCGGGATGCGTCTCAATGAACAGGGCGGCGCAACCTACCGCGAGCGCGGCACGGGCGAGCGCCGGCACGAATTCCCGCTGTCCGCCGGAGGACGTGCCCTGCCCGCCCGGCTGCTGCACGGAATGCGTGGCATCGAACACCACCGGGTAGCCGGTACGCGCCATGATCGGCAGGGACCGGAAGTCGGAGACCAGCGTGTTGTAGCCGAAGCTGGCGCCACGCTCGCACAGCAGGATGCTGTGGTTCCCGGTGGAGGCGATTTTCGCCGCGACATTCGCCATGTCCCACGGCGCGAGGAACTGGCCCTTCTTCACGTTGATCGCCTTGCCGGTTTCCCCGGCGGCGAGCAGCAGGTCGGTCTGCCGGCAGAGGAAGGCGGGGATTTGCAGCACGTCTACAGCCAGGGCCGCGGGGGCGCATTGCTCCGGCCCGTGCACGTCCGTCAGCACCGGGCAGCCATACGTCTCGCGCACCCGCGCCAGGATTTGCAACCCCTGCGCCATGCCGATGCCTCGCGCGGCGGAGACGGAGGTGCGGTTGGCCTTGTCGTAGCTGGATTTGTAGATGAGCGGGATGCCGAGGGCGCCTGTTATCTCCACCAACGCTGCGGCGACTTCGAGCGCGTGGGACGCTGACTCGATCTGGCACGGGCCCGCGATGAGGGCGAAGGGGCGGTCGTTGGCGATGTCGATGCTGCCGACGCTGACGATTGTCATGATCTCATCCCTACGCGAGGGCCAAACGATATTATGCGGGACGGACGAAGCCTTCGCGCATCCGTGCCGCTTCCGTGCGCACGGTGCAACCCTCCGCGTGGTCGTTGATCAACCCCATCGCCTGCATGAAGGCATAGACGGTGGTCGGGCCGACAAACCGCCAGCCCCGCCGCTTCAACTCCTTCGACAGCGCGATGGATGCAGGCGACGTGGAGACGGATTGCGGCGCGGCCAAATCCTTCGCCGCCGGCTCAAACCGCCAGATGAAGCCGGCCAGCGAACCTTCCTTCTCCACGAGTTCCACGGCGCGTTGCGCGTTGTTGATCGTCGCCTCGATCTTGCCGCGATGGCGCACGATGCCGGCATCCGCCAGCAGGCGCTGTACGTGGCTTCCGTCGTAGCTGGCGATGCGCGCGAAATCGAAGTCATGGAACGCCGCGCGGAAATTCTCCCGCTTGGCCAGGATCGTCCGCCAGCTCAGTCCGGACTGGAAACCCTCAAGGCACAATTTCTCGAACAGGCGCCTGTCATCGCTAACCGGGAAGCCCCATTCGTGGTCGTGGTAGTGCAGGTATTCCGGCGTGGCGAGGCACCACTTGCAGCGCGGCCTTCCGTCCGGGCCAGGAAGCGTCGTCGTCACACCAGCCGCGCCTGCTTCACCGCCGCGGCGATGAATTCGCGGAACAGCGGATGCGGCTCGAACGGCTTGGACTTCAGCTCCGGATGGTACTGCACGCCGATGAACCAGGGATGGTCCGGATACTCGACGATCTCCGGCAGCACCCCGTCCGGCGACATGCCGACGAAGCGCATGCCGGTGGCTTCCAGCGCCGTGCGGTAGTTCACGTTCACTTCGTAGCGGTGGCGGTGGCGTTCGAAGATCTCCGCCGCGCCGTCATAGATGCTGCGCACGAGGCTGCCTTCGGCCAGTACCGCCGGGAACGCGCCCAGCCGCATCGTGCCGCCTAGATCGCCGCCGGCGCTGCGCCGCTCGATCTGGTTGCCGCGCGCCCATTCCGTCAGCAGGCCCACCACCGAAACATCGCACGGGCCGAATTCCGTGGAGGACGCATCCGGCATGCCGGCCAGGTTGCGCGCCGCCTCGATCACCGCCATCTGCATGCCGAAGCAGATGCCGAAGAACGGAACCTTGCGTTCACGGGCGAAGCGCACCGCCTCGATCTTGCCGCCGGTGCCGCGTTCGCCGAAGCCGCCCGGCACCAGGATGCCGTGCACTCCTTCGAGGCGCTGCACCGTGTCCGGTTGCTCGAAGATCTCGCTGTCCACCCAGTCCAGCGTCACCTTCACGTGGTTGGCGATGCCGCCATGCGCCAGCGCTTCCGCCAGCGACTTATAGCTGTCCAGCAGGTTGGTGTATTTGCCCACCACCGCGATCTTCACCTCGCCTTCCGGCGCGCGGACGATGCTGGCGATGGTCTGCCAGCGCGACAGGTTCGGCTCCGCGTCGCAGGGCAGGTCGAAGTGGCGCAGCACCTCGCGGTCCATGCCTTCCTGGTGGTAGCTGATCGGCACGGCGTAGATCGTGTCCACATCCAAGGCGGAGATCACGGCGCTGGGGCGCACGTTGCAAAACAGCGCGATCTTGCGCCGCTCGTTCTCCGGGATCGGGCGGTCGGATCGGCACAGCAGCATCTGCGGCTGGATGCCGACGGACAGCAGCTCCTTCACCGAATGCTGCGTCGGCTTGGTTTTCAATTCGCCGGCGGAGGGGATGTAGGGCACCAGCGTCAGGTGCACGAACATCGACCGCTCCGGCCCCAACTCATTGCTCAACTGGCGGATCGCTTCCAGGAACGGCAGGCTCTCGATGTCACCCACCGTGCCGCCGACTTCCACCAGCACGAAGTCCAGGCCTTCCGTCTGGCGGGTGATGGTTTCCTTGATGGCGTCGGTGATATGCGGGATCACCTGCACGGTCGCGCCCAGGTAGTCGCCGCGCCGTTCCTTGGCGATCACGTCCGAGTAGATGCGGCCCGTCGTGGCATTGTCCGCCTTGGTGGCGTGCACGCCGGTGAAGCGCTCGTAATGCCCCAGGTCCAGGTCGGTCTCGGCGCCGTCATCGGTGACGAAGACCTCCCCGTGTTGCAGGGGGGACATCGTGCCGGGATCGACGTTCAGATAGGGGTCCAGCTTTCGCAGCCGCACGGAAAAACCGCGCGCCTGCAGCAGCGCGCCCAGCGCCGCCGCGGCGATACCCTTGCCGAGGGAGGAAACCACGCCGCCGGTGATGAAGACGAACCGCGTCATGGGCGACCTTTATAGATAGCCGAATCGGCCTGCGGGAAGCCCGGCCTACAATGCACGAAAATCGGGGCTGGCGCGCGCCGGCACCGCAGCCGGGCGCGCGCGGACGGGCCACCCCCTGTCGGCAAGGGGGCTGGGAGAAGGCGGCTCACCGGGCGGGCCTAGTTGTTGGTCGGAACGGCCGGGCCGGTCGGCGCGGCCGGCGCCATGGGCAGCGCAGGGGCACCAGCCGGGGCCGCCGGCAGATTGTCCAGCACGGAACGCTGATTGGTCAGCGTGCCCTTGTTCAGCAGCGCCAGCATCAGGGACAGCGCGAAGAACGCCGCCGCTAGGATCGCCGTGGTCCGCGTCAGCAGGTTCGCCGTGCCGCGGCCGGACATGAAGCTGCCCATACCCTGGGACGTGCCGATGCCAAGCCCGCCACCCTCGCTGCGCTGGATCAGCACAACGCCGATCAGCGCGATGGTGACAAAGACGTGGATGATGAGCAGTACCGTGGCCATGGAAATCCCTTCGGGCTGGCGCGGCTTCTAGACCCGGGGCGCCGCGCCGGCAATGGCCGTTCAGGTAATCGCTGCCCGGGCAATGGCAAGGAAGTCCGCCGCCTTCAGGCTAGCCCCGCCCACCAGGGCGCCCCCCACCTCCGGCACTGCGAGCAGGGAGGCCGCGTTGGCCGGGCGGACGGAGCCGCCATAGAGGATGCGGACCCCCCTGCCCGCCTCCCCAAGCAGCCGCACCAGCGTGGCGCGGATATGCGCGTGCATGGCCGCCACATCGGCCTCCGTGGCGGTCTTGCCGGTGCCGATGGCCCAGACGGGCTCATACGCGACCGCGCCCGCGAACCCGTCCGGCAGGCTGCCCTGCAACTGGCCCGCAACAACGCCGGTTTCCCAGCCCGCGCTGCGTTCTTCCTCCGTCTCCCCCACGCACACGATGGGTGTCAGGCCGGCGGCGGCGGCGGCCACCGCCTTGGCGTTCACCAGCCGGTCGATCTCGCCATGGTTCTGCCGGCGCTCCGAGTGCCCCAGGATGACGTAGCGCGCCCCGGCATCGGCCAGCATGGCAGCGGAAATATCGCCGGTATGGGCGCCCTGCGCCTCCACATGGCAGTCCTGTCCGCCCACGGCCACCGCCGAGCCGGCCAGCAGCCCGGCCACCGCGGCCACTTGGGTGAAGGGTGGGCATACCAGGAGATCGCAGGCCATGCCGCCCGCCCCGGCGCGGATTTCCCGCGCCAGCGCGGCGGCCTGCGCGGCCAGGCCGTGCATCTTCCAGTTCCCGGCGATCAACTGGTGCATCGCTTCCTCCCCCGTACTTCCGACCTGCTGTTATCCCACTCCCCCGGCGGGGCCAAGGTGGCAGCCCTCGGCGTGGGCGAAGCGCGTACGGCAAAGCGCGGCTGGCAAAGCGCGGCTGGCAAACGGGGCCGTGCGCTTCTATATGGGGCGGCCTCACCCTTTCCCGCCCGGGCCGGGGTGCCCGCCATTACGGATATCGTGGATGATCACCGCCCTTCGCACGCATCTCGGCACCTGGTTCGCCCGCATCCTGTTCGGCGTGCTCGTCGTCTCCTTCGCCGCCTTCGGCATCGGCGACGTGATCCGCTGGTTCGGCGCGGAAACCTGGGTGGCCAAGGTCGGCCCCCGCACCATCGAGGTGCCGGAACTGCAGCAGGCCTACCAGAACCAGTTGTCGCAGATCATGCGCATGCTGGGCGGCACGGTGGACCCGACCGTGGAGATGAAGAAAGGCATCGCCGCCCGTGCGCTGGAGAACCTGATCAACGAGACCGCGCTGGACCAGGAAATGCGCAAGCTCCGCCTTCGCGCGCCCGATGACGCGGTGGCGCAGGAAGTCGCGGGCATGGCCCAGTTCCGCGGACCGGACGGCCAGTTCAACCGCGCGGCCCTGCAGGCCGGCCTGCGCAACGCGGGGCTGAGCGAGGCGCGTTTCCTGGAACTGGTGCGCGGCAACCTGTCCCAGCGCCAGCTGCTCGGATCGCTCCGCGCCGGTATCACCGCGCCGGAAGCACTGGCCCGGCCGGTCTTCGCCTTTCAGAACGAGAAGCGCGCCGCCGACCTCGTGGAACTTCCCTTCGCCGCCGTCACCGCGCCTGAGGTCACGGAGGCCCAGGCCCAGCGCTACTACGACAACAATCCGGATCGCTACACGACGCCGGAATACCGCCGCATCAAAGTGGTGATCCTCTCGCCGCTGAGCCTTTCCAGCGAGATCCAGATCGTCGAGGACGACATCAAGGCCGCCTATGAGGCACGCCGCGCCAGCTACGTGACACCGGAGAAGCGCTCCGCCGAGATCATCATCATCCAGGACGAGGCGAAGGCGAGCGAACTGGTGGCGCAATGGCGCGCCGGCGCGGACTGGGACGCGATGCAGAAGGCCGCCACCGAGGCCGGCGGCTCTTCCGTGGCGCTGAACGATGTGCGCGTGGAGGAATTCCCCGATCCCGTGTTGGGCGCCGCCGTGTTCGCCGCCGAGCAGGGCGCGATTTCCAACCCGGTGAAAAGCGCGCTGGGCTGGCAGCTGTTCCGCGTCACCTCCGTCAACGCCGGCAATACCCGCGCCCTGGACGATGTTCGCGACGACCTGCGCGCCGCGCTGCTGGAAGAAAAGGCCGCCGACATCATCCACAACCGTGCCGCCAAGGTGGAGGACGTGCTCGCCGCCGGCACCAGCCTGGACGACCTGCCGGCCGACCTGGGGCTAGCCGCCGTGACCGGCACGATCGACGCCCAGGGCAACACGATGGCGCATGAGCCGGCTCCCATTCCCGGCGGCCCGGAACTGCGCCAGGCGGTCATCGCCGCCGCGTTCGACGCCCGCCCGGGCGATCCGCCGCGGTTGAACGAGGTACGTCCGTCCCGGCAGGGGGGCGGCGGCACGTCGTCCTATTTCGCGCTGGTCCTGGAATCCGTCACCCCGCCCGGGCTGCGCCCGTTCGCGGACATCAAGGAAACGGTAATGGAGGACGTCGCCCAGGCCGCGCGCCGCCGGATGCAGGAGGAAGCGGCAGCCAAGCTGATCGCCGCGGTGCAGGGCGGACAGAGCCTGGAGGACGCGGCGACCGTGGCCGGCGCGACCTACACGCGCACACCGCTGACAGGCCGGGCCGAGCCCGCCGCGGGCGTGCCGCGCGAACTGGTGACGCCGCTGTTCGGCATGAAGAAGGGCGAGGCGACGATGGTGGAAACCCCGGAAGCCTTCCTGGTCGCCAGCCCGGCCGAGATCCAGGTGCCGGACCCGGCCGCCGACCCCGCCGGTTACCAACGCACGCGGGAAGGTCTCGCCACCGCACTGGGCAACGACGTGGACGCCGCCTTCATCACCGGCGTGCGTGAACGCGCCCAGCCGGTTGTCAATCGCAAGGTCCTGGACAATTTCGTGCAACAATGATCGCGCGGCGCCTGCTCCGCCTGGCCGCGACAGCTCTAACCTGAACCAATCTTGAACCCCTTGGGCATGATCCGATGAACGTCTCGCTTCCCGCCGGCTTCGCCGCATTCCGCACCGCCTACGAGGCCGGGCGCGGCGCGCTGGCATGGCGGCGGACCGTGGCCGACCTGGAAACGCCCGTCGCCGCCTACCTGAAGCTGGCGCACGGCAAGCCCAACTCCTTCCTGCTGGAAAGCGTGGAAGGCGGGGCGACGCGCGGGCGCTACTCCATCATCGGCATGGCGCCGGACGTGATCTGGCGCTGCCGCGACGGCAAGGCGGAGGTGAACCGCCACGCCCTGGCCGCGCCGCACGCCTTCGTCGCCGAGGACCGCCCCGCGCTGGAAAGCCTGCGTGCCCTGGTGGAGGAAACCCGCCTGCCGGTGCCGGAAAGCCTGCCGCCGATGGCCGGGGGCCTAGTGGGCTACCTGGGCTACGACATGGTCCGGCTGATGGAAAAGCTGCCGGAGACCAACCCGCGCGTGATCGACGTGCCGGACGGGCTGATGCTACGCCCGACGCTGTTCGCGATCTTCGACAACGTGAACGACGAGATCAGCCTGATCGCGCCCTGCTACTCCGACCCGTCTGTCTCCGCCGAAACGGCGTGGGACCGCGCCCAGGCCCGTCTGGTCGAAGCGGAAGCGGCGCTGGAACGCCCGCTCTCGATCGCCGCGCCGCCGGTGCAGTTGCCGCCGCCGCCGGCGCCGGTTTCCAACTTCACTAAGGACGGCTTCCTGCAAGCGGTGGACAAGGCGAAGGAATACATCGCCGCCGGCGACGCGTTCCAGATCGTCATCTCCCAGCGCTTCGCCGTACCCTTCGCCCTGGCGCCGTTCACGCTGTATCGCGCGCTTCGCCGCACCAACCCCTCCCCGTTCCTGTTCTTCCTGGATTTTGGCGGCTTCCAGATCGTCGGCTCCTCGCCGGAAATCCTGGTCCGCCTGCGCGACGGCACGGTCACGCTGCGCCCGCTGGCCGGCACCCGCCGGCGCGGCGCGGACAAGGCGGAGGACTTGGCCCTGGAGCAGGAACTGCTCGCCGACCCGAAGGAACGCGCCGAACACCTGATGCTGCTCGACCTTGGCCGCAACGATGTCGGCCGTGTGGCGGAGATCGGCAGCGTGAAGGTGACGGAGCAGTTCGTCATCGAGCGTTTCAGCCACGTGATGCACATCAGCTCCAACGTAGAAGGCACGCTACGCAAGGGGCTGGACGCGCTGGATGCGCTGGTGGCCGGCTTCCCGGCCGGCACGCTGTCCGGCGCGCCGAAGGTCCGCGCGATGGAGATCATCGAGGAGCTGGAGCCAGACCGGCGCGGCATCTACGCCGGCTGCATCGGCTATTTCGCCGCCAACGGCACGATGGACACCTGCATCGGCCTGCGCACCGCCCTGGTGAAGGACGGCACGATGTTCGTGCAGGCCGGCGCCGGCATCGTGGCCGATTCCGATCCGGACTCCGAATACGAGGAATGCCGCCAGAAGGCCCGCGCCCTGGTGCGCGCCGCGGAGGAGGCGGTGCGCTTCGCCGCCGGCAAGGCCGGCCGCAACGAAGGCTAATCCCTCGGGGTTGAGCAAGGCTACCAAGCCCGGCAAAGTGCCCGGCACATTTCGCAAGGGGAGAACCGCGCCATGGGCGTGACTCGCGAGCTTTCCGAATTCACCGCCAATATCGGCCTGAACAGCCTGCCGCCAGAGGTAGTGCAGCGCACCCGCTTTCTGGTGCTGGACCTGGTCGGCAATATCGTGCGCGCCCGTTACGACGCGGAAAGCACCGAGAGCTTCCTGGGCGCCGCCCGCGCGCTCGGCATGGCTGGCGGCAACTACGGCGTGATCGGTGACCCGGCCCGTTACACCGCCCCCGGCGCGGCGTTCCTGAACGGCGCCCTGGCCCATTCGCTCGACTTCGACGACACGCACGCCGCCGGCTCCCTCCACCCCGGCGCGCCGGTGATCCCGGCCGCCCTGGCCGCCGCCGAGATGGTCGGTGCCTCCGGCGCCGATGTGCTGGCGGCGATCGTCGCCGGCTATGAGATCACCTGCCGCGTGGCGCTCGCCCTGCCGGCCAAGGCGCATTACGACCGCGGCTACCACCCCACCGCCACCTGCGGCGCCTTCGGCGCGGCCGCCGCCGCCGGCCGCGTGTTCGGCTTCAACGCGGACCAGATCGAAAGCGCCCTCGGCACCGTGCTGTCCCAGGCCGCCGGCAGCCTGCAGTTCCTCGCCAACGGCGCTTGGACAAAGCGCCACCAGGTCGGCTGGTCCGCCATGAACGGCCTGGCCGCCGCAGTGCTGGTGAAGGAAGGCTTCAAGGGCGCGTCGGAAGCGCTGGAAGGCACGCACGGCTTCATGCGCGCCTACGCCCCGGACCCGAAGCCGGAACGCGCGGTACAGGACCTCGGCAAGGTGTATGAGCTGATGAACACCGCCGTGAAGCCCTACCCGTCCTGCCGCTACGGCCATGCCGGCATCGACGCCGCCCTGGCCCTGCGCAACGCCGAGAACTTCCGCCCCGAGGAAATCGAGAAGGTGACGCTGGGCCTGCCGAAGGCCGGAATGCTGCTGATCGGCGCCCCGGCGGAGAAGAAGGGCAACCCGCAGAACGTGGTGGATGGCCAGTTCTCCGGCCCGTTCGTGCTGTCCTCCGCCCTCGTTACCGGCGCCATGGGCTGGGACTCCTACCGCGGCCTGAACGAGCCGACGGTGCGCGCCATGCTGGCCAAGATCGAATGCGAGTTCGACCCGGAGATCGAGGCCGAGTTCCCCGCCAACATGTCCGGCAAAGTCACCATCCGCGCCCGCGGCAAGGACTACGTGAAGAAGGTGGTGGTGCCGAAGGGCGAGCCCGACAACTTCCTGACGGAAGCCGAGTTGCGCGCCAAGTTCCATGGCCTGGCGGACGCGGTGCTGGGCGCCGACCGTGCGGCCAAGCTGGCGGACGCGGTACTCAACATCGACAGGGGCAACGACGTCTCCGCCCTGATCCGCCTTTCCGTGCCGACCAGCGAGGTGCGGCTGGCGGGAGACTGACACACGCCCACCTGCCCTTGCGGCTCGCACGGGGTCGGCGCGCACGCCGGCCCCGTTCCTTTTTATGCCGCGCTCACGAACCTCGACTATCATCCCATAGATAGATTAATCGTCTCCTGACGAACGTAACTGACCGTTGATTATCCCTGGTCATTTTATGTCATTTCGAAAAGCCACTCCGTGCGGACCTTCACCGGTAATCCACACGTTGCCGATAAGTCCATTTCCGTGTCTCCGCGAAAGCTCGCGTATTCCATTTTATGCGCGCGCCACCCCAGGCCGCATTGAACGTAATCCCGCGCAGGGTTTTTCCCGCATATTCCTGCCTCTTCCTGAGTTTCCGCCGCCAGGGCGGCCGCCGGGCCACACCTCCGGAAGGCCAGCATTGATACAATCCGGGAAACGCTCGGCGCTCACGAACCAGCGATTAATCAAATAACAATGGATCCGCTCGAAGCGGCGGCATGGTCCCAGGCGCGGAGGCCGAAAGGATGAAAGAATTGAGTAATTACTGTGATCTATTCGACCCGACTTTATGTTTCTTTGGTAATATTCTTTATTGACTCACCTCCGCCGCCTTCCTACCCTGTTAGAAGAAACAGGTATCATCACGTATACAATGCGCTCCGACCAGCATCCGGATCGTTCCGGAATCCGTCGCATGACAATGCTTCCCTGGGCCGGGGTCCTGCGCTCCCGCAGGGGTGTTGCGGCGGTGGAATTCGCGATCACCGCGACAGTGTTGCTCAGTATCCTGTTCGGCATCATCGCTTTTGCCAGCACACTGTATGCCTACAACATGATGGAAGCCGGCGTTAGTGAGGCGGCCCGCCGAATGGCGGTTGCCGAGGCCAACTACTCGGCCAGCAACATCACCTGCGGCGCCGGCGCATCCAACACCGCGGGTACCGCCGAGAACATCGCCTGTCGCTCCCTGCCGAAATGGGGCACCTACACCGTGAATGCGTCGCTCAACTGCACATCACCCGCGCGGGACGCTGTTGTTACGCTCACCGCGAATTCGTCCACCCTCGCCCTGGCCGACATGTATCGCCGGATCTACAACACCAACCTGGTCGCAAAGGCCACCTACCGCCGGGAGGGAACCTGCCCGTGACCCACGAGAACCTTCCTTCGTCAACGCCGCGCGGTCCAGGCCGGTTTGCCCGCCTGATCCGTCGCCTCCGTTTCAGTCGCCGTGGTGTCATGGCGATCACGGTGGCCGCAACGCTGCCCGTCGTCGTCGGCTTCACCGCGCTCGGCGTGGATGCCAGCTACGTGTATTGGCACCGCACCAAGCTGCAGGAAACCGCCAATGCCGCCGCGCTGGCCGGCTCCTCCCTGCTGCCGGATTCCACTGCCGCGCAAACCGCTGCGATCGCCTACGCGCAGACGAACATGCCCACCGGCAAATATGGCAACGTGCTGGTGGCCGCCGACGCGGTGAGCGGTACCTGGAACCCGAGCACGCGCGTCTTCACCTCCGGCGGTGCCAACCGGTCCGCCATGCGGGTGACCCTGCGCAGTTCGACCGCGAACAGCAACCCTGTGCGCCTGTTCTTCGCCGGTATCTTCGGCTACTCGCAGATGAACATCACCGCCTCCGCCACGGCCACGTTCGGCTCCTACAAGTCGTGGGACGTGATTATCGTTCAGGACGTCACCGCGTCCTTCTCCCAGGAAATCGCGGACGCCCGCACGGCGGACCAGACGCTGCTGAGCTGTCTGAAGAACAGCATGAACGCGACATCGCAGGTTGGCCTGACGACCTTCACCGGCTCCTCCCAGACGCAGCGAGCCCTGACGGCGATGGACACGGTGATTTCCGCAGGACCGCCCCAGGTCAAGGGTTACGACGCCCTGACGACCAAGATCAGCCAGCTGGACTACTGCGGTACCGGCTCCCCGATGCCCAGTTGCTCCGGCACCAATATTGCCGCCGGGTTGAACGCCGCCGTCTCCCAGTTCACCACCGGCTATACCGCCGGCACGGATTCCAGCGGCAAGGCCATCATCCTGGTCAGCGACGGCGCGCCGCAGGTCAATGCCGGCATGGGCAACTACAGCGGCACGTGCCCGTCCTGCACCGATGCGAAACTGGCAACCCTGGCCACCAACGCCGCCAACGCCGCCAATGCCGCCGGCGTCGTGGTCCACACCGTGTATTTCGACCGTGACAACAACGCCACGGACCGCGCCTTCCTGGCCAGCCTGGCGCGTGGCACGGGCGCCAAGGCGCTGTCCACGCCGACCGCCTCCCAGTTGTCCAGCCTGGTCTTCGAGATCTGCGCCACCATCCCCCGCCGCCTGGTGGACTGAGCAACCCGGCTTCTCACCAGGCGACAGAGAACACAGCGCCCCCGGCGCCCCCCCTGTTCCCGTCCTTGGCGCCATGCGATATGCCTGCCGCCAAGGACGGGTGGCCGAGCGGTTTAAGGCAGCGGTCTTGAAAACCGTCAGGGGTTCACGCCCCTCGTGGGTTCGAATCCCACCCCGTCCGCCAGGATTCCCCCTCCCCGAATAGACTTCACCAGTCCTGGTTACAGGTGGCGGGCCGGGGCGCAAAGGCCAGTCACAACAGCGGCCGGGCGTTTTCCAGCGGGCCACGGTATCGTTCCGCGCACCGGCTAGGACCGGATATCGACATCCCCCTGCTCCAGGGCGACCTTCGCCTCCTCGGCTTCCGCCATCGTCTGGTATTCACCGGCTACCACCTCCGTGCCGTCGTCTTCCATGGCAACCAGCACCCATAGGTCATGGGCGTCGCGTTCCTGCTCAACCGGCCGAATCTCGAATGTTCGCATGCGTGGCAGGATGCCATACCTGCCGGGCCGCGCGCATCTGTTTAATCCGCCGGCAATCGAAAGCGCGATGCCTTCCCGCGTGGCGCGTCCGGTGCAGGCCATTGCATATTCTGCTAGCGTTGCCACGCTTCACCGCCGAGAAATCAATTGCAACCACGCATCCCGCGGCCAGGGGCATCCCTCGCCGGTTACGAAAGCAGATCTATGACGAATGGCGCGCATGCAAGGCCGGAAGCCGGTGCTTCCCGGCCGCGGCTATCCGGCGCATCCGGTGACGCCAGGCTTGGGGGCGCGCAGCCCGGAAACACCGAGCTTGGCAACTTGGAGACGGCGATCCTGCCGCCTGGCACGGTGCGCGTACCCGCCGTGCATCCGGTCTGGACCGGGTATCTCCTGCTTTCGCCGTCGGACGGCACGGTCACGCATGAGGAGTCAGGTAACCGGGGAACCTATCGCGACACGGAGGACGGCATCGCCGTCACGTGGAGCACCTATGGGGAGGAGACCTATCGCGACGTATCAGGCACCCTGACGCAGGACACGCTAATCGGTGAGGTTGCAATCGACGGCTTCCACGCCACGCGGATCGGCGGGCAGTTGTATGCGCTCACCCGGTTCATGGTGCGGCTGCCGGGCGATGCCTACGAGGTGGCGCTGCGGCCGCGCGGCAGCGATGTGCCGACCTTCGAGAAGATCTTCGTCGAGCGCGAGTACGACCTGCCGCAACTGCCGGAGGACGCACGCACCATCGTCGACCTGGGGGCGAATATCGGCCTGGCGACGATCTTCTTCGCGCGGCGCTATCCACGCGCCCGGCTGCTGGCGGTGGAACCGGAACCGGCGAACTTCACGCTGCTGGAAGCGAACACGGCGGCACTGGGCAACCGCGTGCGCCCGCTGCGCTGCGCCGCCTGGTCGCATGACGGCGCGGTGGCCATGCAGTCCGAGGACGAGCAGGGCATGGCGCTGGGCGAATGGGGCTACCGCGTGGGCCAGGACGGCACGGGGGCGGGGCGCGCCACCCCGGCGCACCGGATCGATACGCTATGCGACATCGCCGGGTTCGCTGGCATCGATATCCTGAAGGTGGATATCGAAGGGGCGGAGCGGGATGTATTCGCCACCCGGGCCGCGCCGTGGCTGGCGCGCACCGGCTTCATCGTGATCGAGCCGCATGACCGCTTTCGCCCCGGGGCCACGGAAGTGGTGCGGGCAGCGGTGCAGGCGGACTTCGAGGAACTTCCGCCGATGGGCGAACACCTGGTCTTTCGCCGCCGGTAGGCGCTGCGACGACGCTACCAGCGCGGCGTGGGGCGCGGCGGCTGCGGCCACAGCCCAGGCGGGCGATAGGCCGGCGCCTGGATGCTGGCCTGCACGCCGGCCTGGGGTTGGGTCTGGGGTTGGGTCTGGACCTGGGCCGGTTGCGCGGCTTGCGCCTGCTGCTCCGCTGGCGGCAGGGCCTGCACAACCACCGTCGGCGCGCTGGGCATCACCGGATGCAGTTGCTGCCAAACCAGGCTACCGGCAATCACCACCAGGGCCAGCGCACCAATCGCGGAACTCGCGGCGAGGAGGCGGCTGGCAACGGGCTTCGGCGTGGCCGCGCGCGCCTGCAGCGCGGCCTCTGCCTGGTCCAGGCGCTGGCGCAGGCGCTCGATTTCCAGCGCCACGCGCGGGATGGGCGGCTCGCTGTAGGGAATCAGGGTGGTCATGCGCGTCCTCTCCGCGGGTTCGGTGCCATGGCTGTGCCACAGACATGCGGCGAATATGTGGTCGCGATGCGGCGGGGGCCGTTCAATTCTGCGCGCGACGAAACGCGCGCATGGCGCCGTCAGATCTTCTACCTAGCCATGGCCGATATAGTCCTTCCGCCCGCCATCAACCGTGAGGACCTGTGCAGTGGTGAAACCGGCCTCGGGGCTGGCGAGGAAGCCGACGGCGGCGGCAATGTCCTCCGGCGCGCCGACGCGGCCGACCATGGTGCGTTCCCGCATTGCCTCCACGCGGGCGGCGAATTCCGCCTCAGTCGCGCTGCCGCGCGCCATGTCGGTCACGATCCAGCCAGGGCAGACGGCGTTTACCGTGATGCCGCAGCCGCCGAGTTCCAGGGCAAAGCGTTTCGTCAGGATCAGCACCTCCGCCTTGGTGGCGGCGTAGAAGGTCGTGCCGGGTAGCGCCGTGCCGATGGCGGCGTTGGAGGCGATGTTGACGATGCGCCCGTACCCCCTGCCCTTCATGCCCGCCATCGCCGCGCGGATGGTGTTGATGACGCCATTGACGTTGACGCGGCGCATGCGGTCCAGCGCCGCTTCGTCATATGTCTCCAGCGTGGCCGGGGCGGAGACGCCGGCGTTGTTGACCAGGATGGTAAGCGGACCGAGCTGCGCTTCCGCCTGTTCCAGCAGGGCGTCGGCCTGGGCGGCGTCCGACACGTCCGCGCGGACGGCGATGGCGGTGGCGCCGCCGGCGCGCAGTTCCGCGACCAGCGCCTCCGCCGGTTCCGGCCGGGCGGTATAGTTGACGCAGATGGCCGCACCCTGCGCGGCGAGGCGCGTGGAGATGGCGCGGCCGATGCCGCGGGAGCCGCCGGTGACGATCGCGACCTGCTGGGTTGGGGGCATGGGCGGGAACCTCGGGGTTAGTAGAAAATCTGGCCGACATCCAGCCGGCTCAGCGGCTGGTCCGGCAGGGTGACATATTTGTCCCCCAGATGGTGCACCCAGCAATCCGCCAGCGGGGTGACGCGGTCGGGCAGCAGGGGCAACACGTAGCGGGTGGTGAAGCCAGGCGGGGGGCTTTCGAAGCAGAGGCCCATGGCGGCGCGCTCCAGACGGCCCCAGGGAGCTTGTCCCTCACTGGTTTCCGGCCCGAAGGCCGGGGAGGCGATGTGTTCCGCGGCCAGTTCGCGGTCCAGCAGGTAGAGGCCGCAATAGGGGTAGGCGGGCGTGACGAAACGGATGGTGCCGAGATCTACTTGGCCGAGATGGGCGATGGCGGTTGGGTCAAGGTAATCCACTGACATCATGTGCAATTTATCCGGGTGGAACTCCACGCGCAGGAAGGAGGGGAGCAGGCCGTGGGGGCGCAGCGCATCCCTGTAACGGAGGAAGTAGGCGAGGTTGCGCTGGGAGAAGCGTTCGTCGTCTTCAAGATACAGGAAGTGGGTGAAGTCCTCCGCGCCGTTCAGGAAGCGGGCCTGAAGGACATCCGCCTTGTGGCACCAGGGGAGGTCGCGCGGGTCTGGCAGGTTCGGGTAGCTGCGGATGTCCACAGCGGCGGGGGGGAGGAACCAAGTGGCGACGCGGCGGATTGTGGCGAGGTGGTCCGGGTGGGCGGTGTTGGTGACGAGGACCACCGCGAGGCGGGCGACGGCGAGTTCGGCGAGGGAGCGCAGGACTTCCGCCAGGAGGGGGAGTTTTGCCGGGTTGTAGTGGGCGGTGACCGCGACGAGGAGGCGGATATGGGTGGTGGCGACGGCGGGATGGGTTGATACCAACGTATCCGGCAGCCTGGGGGCGGGTGGGGGCATGGCCGGGGTTGTTACGGCATCGGCGAAAATACGACCGGGTTGGCGACCGGTTGGCGTGGCGGGGCCGGAGGGGCTGGCTGGGGGCGCATGGGCGGACTCCGGGCGTCAGGGAGATGAATATTTTCCTTTATTTTGGCCGGCGCGGCAAGGGGAAATTGCCCGGCAAATCGGGGCGTGGGCTGCTGTTCCGGTGGGGCGGGGCAGTGTATAGCTGGGCCGGCGCGGCGCCCCCTGGCGGGCGGCGCTTTTTTTCTGTGCCCGGGGCCGGCGTGGCCGTGGGAGCAATCATCGGCACCGGAGGGGGACCATGCGTCCGAACAAGATCAAGCAGATGTGGCGGGAAGGGAAATGCCTGACCCTGGGGTGGCTTTCCGTCTCCCACGGGTTCACCGCCGAGGTGATGGCGCGGCAGGGGTTCGACGCGCTGTGCGTGGACCTGCAGCACGGCACGTCCGAGATGAAGGACGTCGGGCCGATGCTGCAGGCGATTTCCCAGACCGACACGGTGCCGGTGGTGCGGGTGGCGTGGAACGAGCCGGCGGCCATCATGAAGGCGCTGGACCTGGGCGCCTACGCGATCATCGTGCCGCTGGTGAACAACGCCGCGGAGGCCGCGGCGGCGGTGGCGGCGTGCCGGTATCCGCCGGTGGGCATCCGTTCCAACGGCCCGGTGCGGGCGATCCATTACGGTGGGCCGGACTACGTGGCGAATGCCAATGACGAGATCGTCATTATGGCGATGATCGAGACCAAGGAGGGCATTGCCAACCTGGAGGAGATCTGCGCGACGCCGGGGCTGGACGCGGTTTACATCGGGCCGGCGGACCTTTCCTTCGCGCTGGGCCTGGCGCCGCGCGGGGACAACCCGGACCCGCTGCACATGGCGACGTGCGACAAGATCCGCGAGGCTGCGCACCGGCATGGCATCAAGTGCGTGATGCATTGCGCCGGGGCGGATTTCGCCGCCGGGGCGGTGAAGCGCGGCTTCGACATGGTGATGCTGACCTCCGACGCTTCCTGCATGGCAGCGGGTGCGAAGCAGCAGCTGGACGCGCTGAAGGCGAAGACGGCCTGAGGGCTGGCGTGGGGGGCGGTCAGGCCCCCTGCCCTGCTGGGGTTTGGATAAGGCATGCGGGCTGGCGCTGGGGCGCCGGCCCGTTTGCTTTTTTGGCGCGATGGGGCGGGGGTAGCCGTTTCCGGGGTGGAATTTTTCTTCGCCCGGATGCGCGGTTATGGTTAAGTAGGTCACCCGCCGGGGCGGGTTCGGCAAAATTTCGGATCGGAGACGACGCACACAACCGCAGGGAGGGAACGCATGTCCATCGCAATGGAACGGGACGTGGCCGGGCGGACGCGCCGGGTGCCGTGGCTGAAATACGCGGCATTCACCGTGATAGCGGCGATGGCGCTGTATGTGTTGCAGCACAATGAGCGGTTCCTGATCGACCCGGCGCATCCGGTTTGGCAGCATTACGAGCCGTTCAAGTGGTGGCTGCTGCCGCATGGTGTGGCGGGGGCGTGCGTGCTGGTGCTGGCGCCGCTGCAGTTTTCCGACCGGTTGCGGGCGCGCTATTTGTGGCTGCACCGGACATTCGGGGCCATCTTCGTGACCGGGGTGTTCGTGCTGGGGCCGGTGGGCATCTACATCCAGTACATGGACGAGGCGCAGGGGGCGGCGCGGTCTTTCACGATCGAGACGGTGATCCAGTCCGGCCTATTGATGACGACGGCGGGGTTCGGGCTGTTCCATGCGTTGAAGCGCAACATCCAGCAGCACCGGCGGTGGATGATCCGCAGTTACTGCGCGGCGCTGACGTTTTTGCAGATACGGGTGATTCTGGGCGTGTTCGGGCTGGACCACCCGCCGATCGATTGGCACGTGCTGGAGACGGTGGTGTGGGCGAACACGGCGATGGCGCTGCTGGTGGCGGATATTGTGAATGATATCTGGGAGCGGCGGGTGGCGAGGGCGCGATAGGGACGGTGGCGCTGGATTGACGGCTGTATG
>Ga0315912_10001171_pt1 | contig 34610 bp, 31 predicted proteins | sample VfabasoilMG_FD_204469 | JGI IMG/M metagenome (GOLD analysis project Ga0315912, IMG submission 204469) | Garden soil microbial communities collected in Santa Monica, California, United States - V. faba soil | ecosystem: Environmental > Terrestrial > Soil > Garden | place: USA: California... | reverse complement strand
GGCCTCGCTCCAAAACAAGTGTCTTAAGGCCTTTTTCGCAGAACTCCTTTGCTGCCCAGCCGCCACTCATTCCACTTCCGATTACAATTGCATCAAATACGTTTGTCTCCTTCATATACATTTCGAAATAAATAATGATTCTTTTTTGAATTAAACACTTGCCATCGGCACGCACCCTTTAAATGGACCCGGGATCAGGCTATAGTTTCTGATTTTTGTGAGGAATGCTTCCGAAGTGGTAAAACTCTGGATGGTGTAGCGTTTAATCGTTTGATAAAAAGAAACCAGCTCTTCAGTAATGCCTTCACCGGTTTCAATAGAAAGCAGAAATTCTTCTCGTTGTTGCTGAGTGCATTTAATAAATTTCGAGCTGTATTTCTTCAGGCACTCGTCTTCAAATAATTTCATGCCTGACATAAATTTATTTTGATCGTCCGGACTGGCACAATCATCCGCCATCATTAAAATAAATTTGTGCGATTCCAATTCTTTAGCGCCAGCAAAATCGGTGGAGGGAATTATGGTTTCGGTCAATGCACTTAGCAAATCTTCCTGCGATCCGGTAAGTGGAATATTTTTTAAAGCAACCGAAGCTTTATCCTGGCAGGAGGCAAACAGCGAAGCGCCCGCTCCAATAATAATTACATTTCGAATGGCGGTACGTCTGTCCATATTTATGGTTAGTTATGTTTAGTACCCAAGTTTTTTCAGGTACGCTAAATTATGTTTCATGCTTTCAATGGGAGAGGAAGCATACTCTTCTTGCTCCACAAAGTAATATTTTAACCCTGACAGTTTTATACTGTTCATGATATCGGAAATAGGCAAATTACCTTTTCCGAATTCAGTGCTTTGCTTTTTTGCAGGATCCATATCTTTCAAATGCCACAAAGGAAAACGCCCTGGAAATTTCTTGAAGTAATCTAATGGTTCTTTGCCGCCAGCTTTAACCCAGCCTAAATCCAATTCCATAAATACGGTGGCGGAATCTGTATTCTCCATCAGTACATCATAAAGAACTTTACCGTTTTCCGATTCAAATTCATAACCGTGGTTGTGATATCCGAATTTGATATTTCGCTTTTTACATTCTTCCCCCGATTTCATAAAAGACTCGGCAACGCGTTTATAGTTATCAACGGTTTGGCCATTAGTAGGCATGGTCGAACAAATTAAATACTCCTGGCCAGATTCGCTTGCCAGGTCAAGCGTCTTTGCCCACTCAGCATCAACGTGAACATGGCCGCTACGAAGCACCATCCCCAGATCGCCACATATGGTTTTTATTTCTTTCGGTGTGAGTCCATAATAATTTCCCTTCTCGCTTCTCGCAGATTCAATTTCTTTGAAACCAAGAACTGCCAGGCTTTTGAGTGTGCCTGCGGCATCGGCAAGCATTTCTTTTCGCACCGTATAAAGTTGCACGCCTGCGTTCATACCTTTCTTATTCCCAATAGCTGAACTTAACATTGGAAGTGTAGATGAAGCGATTGCTAAAGCTCCGGACTTTTTTAGAAAATTTCTCCTTGAAATCATATTGAAGTATTAGGTGAATATTGGTGTTAAAAATAGCATAAGTAAGTGTAGCTGGTACAAAAAATTATATTTCCAGTCTAAATAAATGCTAAAAGGTCTTTTGGGGAAGCTGTAAAGGTTTTTTTAATCTGGTGCAGTAAGGAACTCCATTAAATAAAATTTTGCTTGGTAATATCCATCATGCGCATAGTTACCAACGCATCATTAAGGGAGCAGGGATTGGGGCCTTCGTTGCGAAAATATTTTGTTACGGAATCAATAAAAGGTTGTTGAATATTAATAGGATACTCGGCCTCAATAAATTTCACGCCTTTCTGATTTCTAAGTTCAATTTTTGACGGCTGAAAAAACGAAAAACGAAGTGAACCGCTTTCTCCTGTGATGGTGCACGAATCTTCCGTTTCACTGTCAGGTAAATTAAATGCCCAAATGCCATTCAGGTAAACATCATTGGCGTAAACAGCATTCAAAACCGTAAAATCCTGTGCATTATATTTTTTTAATTGATTAAGCCCATGTCCGGTTGTTTTCGAAGGAGCGCCAAAAAGCCAGTACATTATATCCAGCTGATGGGGCGATAAATCCTGAAACAATCCGCCACCAGACAATTCCGGTATGACTCGCCAAAAGTCTCCAGCCATCATGATGATTTTGCTTTTTGATGGTTGAAGAACCCTTATTTGAATTTGAAGTGGCCTGCCGATGGCGTTGGTTTCAATTAATTCTTTCACCTTGATAAATAAAGGTAATCGCCTGCGGTAATGTGCAACGGAAACACGGCCATTGTATTGAGTTGCCGCTTCGATCATGCGCTCGCATGATGCTGGGTTCATCGTTACCGGTTTTTCCACGTAAACTGGTTTGCCCGCCTTTAGGGCTTGAACTGTAAATTCTTCATGTGAGGCAGGAGGCGTAGCAATGTAGATGGCGTTAACCTCTTTATCTTCAATCAGTTGTTGAGCATCACTATAAAATTTTGGTACACCATGGCGTGCAGCAAAGTCCTTTGCCTTGTCGGCATCCCGTCTCATCACCGCCACAAGTTTAGAGTTAGAAACTTTATTGAAAGCAGGGCCGCTCTTTACCTCGCACACATCACCACATCCAATAATTCCCCAGGTAACGGTGCCATTAATAAATTTTGATTGATTCATAGGTAAGAATATTAAAGCAATACTTTCAATAGTTGGTTTTCGCGAAAGCTAAAGAATTGTTGGAAGAGTTTGGCCTTGTTTTTTTTGCGAATGTAAAATTATTGAGTTTTAAATTTTGTCCCGATTTTTATTTTGAATACATACCTTTGTTTATGCAACGGAAATTTTTACAAATTCATCCAGGCGACAATGTGCTTGTGGCGTTGACTGATTTAAAAAAAGGTGACGTCATTTCGCATAATTCCGCTAATTTCTCGATGGCCACTAATGTTGGCATGAAGCATAAATTTCCTATTAAAAATCTGGCGAAAGGAGATGAGATAATTATGTATGGAGTGCTGATTGGGAAATGCACGCAAGCTATTGCCCAGGGAGAGTTGATCCACACCCATAATATTGTTCATGCATCAAATGAAAATTATAAAAAGGTAAAGACTGCCTCCTGGACACCGCCCAATATTGGTGCATGGAAAGACAAGACTTTTAATGGTTACCACCGAAGTGATGGACGGGTAGGCACGGCCAACTACTGGCTATTTATTCCATTAGTATTTTGCGAGAACCGGAACCTGGAACAAATTAAAGATGCTCTTATCAATCAGCTTGGTTATGGAACCTCCAATAGATATAACAAGGTAACAGGCTCATTGATAAGTGCAATTGAGAGTGGGGGAAATTTGAATGAAGTAAATATTAGTGAAGTACTAAATAAAGAAGCAGAGCATAATTCTACCCGGCTATTTAAAAATGTTGACGGAATAAAATTTCTTACGCATGAAGGCGGGTGCGGCAGTTCGCATAACGACAGCATTGCCCTTGGAAAGCTGCTTGCAGCGTATGCCGATCATCCAAATGTAGGTGGGATAACAGTGCTTAGTTTAGGATGTCAGCATTTGCAAGCAAATGGGTTTAAAGATTTTTTACAGCAACGAAATCCATCATTCGACAAACCGCTTTATATTTTTGAGCACCAGGAGAAAGGCACTGAAGACAATTTACTGGGCCATGCTATTAAGCAAACTTTTATCGGACTTCAGGAAATAAATAAAATTGGACGCAAGCCTGCGCCATTGAACAAACTTTGTTTGGGTGTGAAGTGTGGTGGGTCAGATGGATTTTCAGGTATATCCGCCAACCCTGCAGTTGGTTATGCATCAGATTTGCTCACAGCCTTGGGTGGTTCGATTTTATTGGCAGAATTTCCTGAACTTTTTGGCGCTGAACAAGATTTGGTTGACCGTTGTGTTACTAACGAATCTGCCGAGAAGTTTACACACCTCATGAAATCTTATAATGAAAGAGCCAAGCAGGTTGGTAGTGGCATGCAAATGAACCCGAGCCCTGGAAACATCCGGGATGGATTGATCACGGACGCTATGAAATCGGCTGGTGCCTCAAAGAAAGGTGGCACTTCTCCTGTGGTAGATGTTTTGAATTACACGGAAAAATTAGTGAAGCCAGGATTAAATCTGGTGTGCACACCGGGGAACGATGTAGAAGCGACCACAGGGCAGGCGGCCAGTGGCGCCAACCTCATTTTATTTACAACAGGTTTGGGCACGCCAACCGGCAATGCTGTTTGCCCTACCATAAAAATATCAACCAATACAATGCTTAAAAACCGTATGCCCGATATAATCGATATTGATGCCGGGCCAATCATCGGTGGTGAAAAGTCTATAGAGGAAGTAGGAGAGGAGATTTTGGAATATTGCATCCAGGCAGCCAGCGGGGAAATTATTCCAAAAGCCGTTCAATTAGGTCAGGATGATTTTATTCCGTGGAAGCGGGGTGTGTCGTTGTAAATTTTAATTGATAGGCGTTGAACTATCAATCGATTGAAGTTGGCGACTTAACTTAAGCAGTTCTACCTAAGTAAATATTTTTTGCATTGAACTTCACACTTCTTTATACCCCTGGCGTGGTATATTCTCGCGATTTTTTAATTTGAAATTCCTTATCTGCCACAAAAGATTTACTTTAGGCACTGAATGGCTCCTCCAAAAGTTACAAAGAAACTAGCAGTATCGAACTTTAAAACCCGCATCAAGGTGGTTCTCACCTGGATATTAATTCTGGGTGTAGTTTACGCTCTTTATTTCGCCTTTAATATGTTTCCGGTTATCTCCGGTTTTGGTGCAAAAAATTTATGCTCGTGCGTTTTTATACAGGGCAGAAGCGCACAGGATGTTATAAATCAGGAATTTGGAACTACGCTGGGAAAACTTGGTTCCTTTTCAATCAACATGGAGGATTCCAGCGCCACAGGCAAAGTGCTTTTTTTCTCAACCAAAAAGGCCATATACAGGAAAGGGCTTGGATGCACACTGGTGAATGGGCTTGATGAAGATGAATTGCGCTCTCAGAAATTCTTGGGTAAAATTCAGGTTGACGTTAACCAGGATACCATCGCCTGGCCCGATGGAAATTTATTGCCAGACTCTTTGCCTGCTGGGTTTGATAAGCAGGCGCTGGATAAAGCGGTGAATAATATGTTTGTTGAGAACGATCCGGAAACTCCAATAAAAACCCGGGCTGTTGTAGTTGTTTACGATGGAAATATAGTTGCCGAAAAATATGCTGATGGTTTTACTGTTAATACACCGCAAATAGGTTGGGCTTTAACAGGTAGCATTAATAATGCACTGATAGGTATTTTAGTAAAGCAAGGAAAATTAAAAGCCGGAGATGCCGCCCCAATTGAAGAGTGGAAAAAGGATGATCGAAAAAAAATCACTATCAATGATTTGCTGCACTCCAGCAGTGGGTTAGAATGGTCGGAAGTTTATAGTCGCCCATCAGATGCTACGGAAATGTTGTTCCGTGCTAAGGATGCAGCCTTGTTTGCTTATTCCAAGAAAAAGAATGACGAGCCGAATGAGAAATTTTATCAGAGCAGCGGCTCCTCTAACATACTTTCCTGGATCGTAAGAAAGCAGGTAGGAGAGGAGGGATATCACCAATTTCCCTACAGGCGATTGTTCAATAAAATAGGGATGAACAGTATTGTAATGGAGCCTGATCCATCGGGCACTTATATCACCTCTTTTGGTTTTTCCATACCTCGCGATTGGGCGCGATTTGGCTTATTATATTTGAATGATGGCGTTTGGCATGGTGAACATATTTTTCCTGAAGGCTGGGTGAAGTATACAACAACGCCTGCACCAGCAGCCACCAAAGGTGAATTTGGAGCGCAGTGGTGGCTTAATGGCGGGGTTGCGAGCGATCCCGCAAGCAAAAAATTTCCTGACGTCCCATCCGATGCATTTTACGCACGGGGGTATGAAGGTCAATTTCTCGTTATAGTGCCATCAAAAAAACTGGTGGTTGTTCGCATGGGCCTTACCCAGCATACAGAAGTGAATATTAATATGAATAAGATGCTGGCCGATATTATTGCAACGTTGCCCAAATAATTTTTTTCTTAAGTCTTAACTAAAACCCAATAAATCATGAAAACTTTTCTTCAAATTATTTTACTGTTAATTCCGGTCTTTGTTTTCTCTCAAGATTATTCTTCAAAAGTAAATTTAGGTTTTGGCGCGGGTCTGGATTATGGCGGAATCGGAGGACGGGTTACTGTGACGCCCTCCAGAAATTTTGGAATTTTTGGTAGCGTTGGGTATGCTATTGCAGGGGTTGGGTTTAACGGTGGCATTCAAGGGATTTTTAATTCGAAAAGCAGGGTGGTGCCATACTTAACCGGCATGTATGGATACAATGCGGCATTGTCTATTACAGGTTCCATTGAAACGAAAAAATTATACTATGGGCCATCTTTTGGATTTGGCATGAAAGTGATATCGCGAAGATCAGAAGCCAATTTTTGGAATTTTGAATTCCTTATCCCTATCCGCCCTCAGGACTATGAAGATGATCTCGATTATTATAAAAACCTGGGTGTTGAATTTAAGCAAAGCCCTCTGCCCTTCACCGTTAGCATTGGGTATCACTTTAGTTTTTAATTTATAGCCTTATTCTCAGAGCTGAACCAAGCAACATCTCGGAAACACTGCAAACAATTTAAATTATAGCATTGCCTCAGTTTATTCAAACTGAGGCAATACTAATTATTTCTCTGGTCGGTAATTTTGTATGACGTATAAAACTCCCAGGGAAAATGATTCTGCTACTTGAATCCCTGCATCCTGATCATGATCGTAGAGCACAATGCCTCCGAAGTTAACGTTTACAAATTTAGTCACTTTAACTACCAGGCTAAAATCTAGACGATGGTCAATCTCATTAAAATTAAAGTTCGAATAGTTTGCAAAAAGCAGATAACGCCACTTTAGATTGAGGTTGGCTGAGATGTTTTTATCAAACTCTGCAAGAACCTGGGCTGCCGCCCATTCAAATCGGGTTGTTTCGCCAATCTTAACTCCATAAGGTGCTACTGGATCGACCGCTGTGTATAGCTCGCTGTTTTGGACTATGGTCAGCCTGGGGGCAATAGGTGATATTCGAATTTTGAAAGCAGGTGATACCTGATATTGAAATCCTATCGTTCCCGTGATGAATGCCGGGGCAATTTTGTTTGATATAAGAACAGCTGAGTCTGCGTCATTGACATCCTTCAGGTATTTATAACCTTTTGCAAATTGCGACTGGACATTTATGGCTGTAAAAATATTCCATTTTTTACTGGTGGTTATTCCATATTTTGTGTCCATATAGATGCGGTCAAAAGTCTTCCGATAGCCCTGTCCCGCATTGTTAACCATCCCATAAAGCAAATCGAGTTCGTTATCCCAGGTTACTTTTTCTTTTTTATAATTGGCTTTACAATTCATGAGGGTATTGAAGCCAAGGGAATTTACTCCACCGGCTTTCCAGTTGGAAGTGAAGGAAGCCTGGTTAAAATTCAAACCTACTTTGAAGGCCTTCTTCCAGTAGGAGGGGCTGTCTAATTTTATTATTTGCGCATGAAGGAATGTGACACTTAAGATAAGTGCTACGGTAAAAAATTTTTTCATATTCCGGTTGTTTAAGCTGTTGATGAAAAATATTTTCTGGGCTGTAGGGAATTCAAAAAAAATCCCTATAGGCAAGATAGGAAAAAAAATACCCTGCTAATTCGGCAGGGCATACAGTAATAAAAATTTATCCGGACCGTTAATTACTGGAGATGCGAATCTCGTCCAAAGCAATTTCAGTGAGTGGCTTAGTAATAAAACGAATAACATGATTGTCATTTACAATCTTGTCAATGTCGCGTTTGTTATCGGAACTGGAGAGAATAATAATTTTGCATTTGTTTTTTACACGCTCATTGAATTTATCGAATTCATAGAGGAAGATAAAACCATCCACAACCGGCATATTGATATCCAGGAAAATAATGGTGGGGATATTATCGGGGTTATTTTCATTGCTTTTCAAATATTCTAAAGCATCCTGACCGGAATTCTTTACTTCAACTCGGGTTGCGAATTTGGTAATCTCGATGATGCGCCTGCTGATAAAATTATCGGTGTCATTATCGTCCACCAACATCACAAGGTCTATTGATTTATGGGTCATTTTGAGTTTATGGTTGAATCTTCCCTAACATCACTTACTAAAGTAAGCAAATATTTGTTTTTTCTGGCATTCCAAACAAGTCATAAAAAGCAAACGGGTAAGGAATTGCCGAAAAATAACCAAAATCATGTGGAGTTTTACTGCACAATTAATTTTTGACCGGGCTTCAAGTCAAAATCCTTCTTATTATTTAATTCCATCAACTCTTTTACCGAGAGGCCATATTGACGGGCTATGCTATAAAGTGTATCGGTAGGCTTTACTTCATGAAATAGCTTTTTCTCGGTTGAAACTTCACTTTCCTTGAGCTTTAGCACCATGCCAGGCTTTAATTGAGTATCATTTGTAAAATTATTCAACCGCTGGAGTTCAGCAACCTTCAAACCGTACATATTGGCAATGGCGTAAAGGGTTTCTCCTTGAATAACAACGTGTTCATTAGCCGAATCAATTTGTTTTACTTCTACAGGAGAGGACTTTTCATTGGTTTCCTTAACCGAAATGGTTTCCGTTTCTTTTATGGCATATTCCTGTTCGCTCTTACCCGATATTCCCCATTCGAAGGGAGATGAGTAGTCGAGTTCAATCATTTGCTCACTTTCCAAATTTACTTTCCCTGGTTGTTCTGTCAGATAAACAACAGTTCCGGGTCTTAATTGATCGGGAAGATTGCCATTAAGCCGTTTCAGAGTTTTTAAACGAACGCCTTGTGCCTGGCTAATAGCCCAAAGGTCTTCACCCGCCTTCGATGTATATGTAGATTGGTTCGATGATTTTATTTTCCGTTGCAGGTAATAGACCTGTCCTGCACTTACCGGCCAATCAACCGATACATCGTTCCACCGGATAAAATCGGACAAGTCTGTGTTTGAGCGTTTGGCAATACTGGTAATTGTTTCCCCCGGTTGAGCGACCACGGCCCTTAGGCCATTCACTTCAATTTCTTTAAATGTGCCGGGGTTTGCAGTTGCGGTATTAGTCTTTTTGCCAGATGAAAGCCAAAGCGTATTGAATTCATTTATATCGCCTTTCGGAATAACAACTGTGTATTCTTTATCATCCGGCACGGCTCCGTTAATAATCCATTTGTTGTAGTCTTTTAATTTTTCAACGTCAACGCCACTCTTTTGTGAGATTTCATCTAACGAAACGCCCGATGCCAATACAGGTGTAACAATTACTTGTCCTTTTCCACCCCCCAAGGCATGTTCGAATGCAACCTTGTGAGCAAGAAATTTTTTTACGTACCAATAGGTGTCGCTGGTCACATCCATATGCCGACTGCCTAAGTGATCTTCGCCCACCGCCCGCATGGTGCCGCCAATTCCCATTTGGTAGGATTGCACCACATACAACCAATTGTTGAAATAATTATTGCTTTGCTTAAAATATTTGGCCGCACCTTTTGATGAAGCTACAATGTTCATCCGTTCGTCCACCCGATTGTTAATTTTTAACCCCATTTCTTTAGCCGTTTCAGCTTTAAACTGCCAGTAGCCCACCGCATTGCTGGTTGAAACAGCATTGCTTATCAATGCGCTTTCCTGAATCACCAGGTATTTCAGTTCATCGGGAACTTGCTCCTCGCTGAAAATCTTCTCGATGATGGGAAAATATGTTTTAGCACGCTCCACCTTAATATTAAAATACTTTGGACTGAGCGTTAGCGCGTCAACATCTTTTTGGATTTCACTCCTCGCATCGGCATCAAGCGTAAGCGTCATACCGGCAAAATGCATTTTGTGCGGAACCTGCGGGGACTGGCCAAATGAGGCAACTCCGCAAAAAATTAAAGCGGTTGCAAAAAATCTCATAGTGCTGTAAAGGTATGGAAAATGTCGGATGTTTGATGAAGGAGGTTCTGATGCGACTTTGACATCTAACTCATTTTACAAGATCCGATGCCCGGAAAAACTTAAGGTCATTTTTTGCCGCCAGGCGCAAAATTTCTTCCAGGAAAGTAATGTCAAAGCTTGTTTTAGGTTTATGCCCGTATAACATCAACACCTCTTTTTTTGAGACAGCTCTTTTCATGCCGCTTTCCACTGCTGTAGGGCTAAGACCGCTGGCCATGTCGAGCGAAATAGAATAAATTAAACGATCGCCTTCGAATGGGTAATAAATTTCATCAATGGAAGTTATATCCTGATCTTTTTTAAATGGCACTTCACTTCGAAGCACATAAAAATAATTCAGCAATTCTCGATCGGTGCCCCAATACTTGGCGCTATAAGGGTAAGCAAAAGAGGTCGGGTAAAAACCGGCCTTATTCATAGCATTTATTCCGGCAACGATCTCCTGTTTCAGGTAATCGCTCATGCTGTGTTCCTTTATATAATGTTCTGAAAGCACATGCATGGCACCATGAAGACCTATCTCGTGGCCGTCTTGCTGTAAGATCCGCAGCTTTTCAACTTGTTCTGTAGTGAGTGAATCAAAATGGGTGACAAAGAAGGTAATCCTTGCCTGGTATTTTTTAAAAAGTGGGCGAAGTTCAAACCACTCGTCCACATAACGGTCGTCAAAAGAAATGAAAATGCCGGGCTGCGCGGGGATTCGGTGAGTGTAGCGATCATTTTTGCAGGAAATTCCCAACAACGCGATCAAGATAAATAAAGCAGTTTGGATTCTCGTAACCACTTGTTCCCGGTTTTATACAATATTCTGACTTTAAGATATAATTACTTCCGCCCTTGTTAGTATTAGTAATGGCTTGTGGGCAGTGTCACCAACAAAGTATTTTGATTTGGTCATCTTGTTTTGTTGGTGACCCTCCCGCTTTCCTTCGGACAACACCAACAAAGGCCAAGAGGAAACTACTTTTCTTAAAGGTCTGAGGTTCTCCGCCATTCTATTTTAAGATTGATCGCTTATGACGCTTGCTAATAAGCACTCTTACTATTTCAATTATTTCCTCACCTTCAGGTTCATTCGTTTCAATAAGCACCTCCTCCTCTACCACAATTAGATTTCTCCTCTTGAATCGATATGACACTAAATACGTCTCGGAATCGGACAAGAAGCTACATCTCGCTGGAATAAGTTCAACATAATGGCTTTCCGGCCAGTAAATTCCTATCATTTCGAGATACTCCAAAACTGGCTTACATTCATATGAAGCACTATCCATAAAAAAAAACTGTGCATCCTTAGATGAAATTTTAAAAACGCAATTTGTATTTGAATTTCTTATGACCTCAACCTTATTCAGAGATACAGAGGTCAGGTTAACTGTATCTAAAAAACATGATTCACTAAGTTTCCTGGTAACAAAACCTACGTCTACTAACCTAATAGAATCAATTTTTAATTCATGCGAAGTCACATTTCTCTGATCTTGAGCATACAATTGGGAGCCATGAAACAGAAGCAAAAACATGACTAATGTCTGCATCAACACTTTATCATTAAGGATATTGGAAAAATATCGAAACACCATGCTAAGGAAAGAAGCCAATATCATGAAACACATCCCGGCTGGAAGGGTATTTCTTCAATGGAATTAAATTCTCAGCCATAAGTATTTAATCAATAGTGAGCTTCCTGACTGAAAGATTGGCAAGGTCTATGAGAGCTCGATTCAGAAATTCACCGGGTTTGTCATCCTCCTCCGAATTAACGAAATCACTAACACTAAGGAGATAGCCTGAGTCAATATTAAACGTCCTTCTCCGTCCTCCCATCATTAAATAAACATTGAGCACATCAGCAGTCTTAAGAACAGGATCGTAAATCAAAAGATACCCGTGAGTTAAAAATAATGGCGGATACATCCCAGACTTTGTACTATATCCTTCAAGTTTAGTGTTATAGGTTGCTAGCGTTGTATCTGTAACAAGGAAAACGTATTTGCCATGAATATTTGGAAACCGGAATCGATATGAACTAAAGTTGAAAATGGACTCGAAGGGGAATCCCTCAATCGTTTCTTTTGTTTCATATGCAGAGTCAATTGGTATATATCTCAATTTTTTTATCGCTGGTAGTAAATATGATCGAGCGCTCTGCTTGCATAGCTTATTGTACATCTCGTTAGGCCCGTAGTCAGCATTGAATGGTAGGCCTGTTAGTTTAGCCATCTTCCTTGATGGTTTCCTACTATTTGTAAGAGCAGTTTTGCCTAGAACAAAGTGCCCATTTTCTTTGATGGCTATCTCAAAGCTAGCCGATAGATGTTCTCCGGTTGCACTTTCGACAAAATCTCGTACTAGTAGTCTTCCTTCAAAATCTATTCGAAACACACGTCTCTTACTACCGATACCTCCTAAGCCTTTAAAATAAACGAGCAGAAACTTTGCTTCTTTTTTTTGTTGATCGTGTATAACCAGATAACCGAAGATCGGAAAGGCATGTTCTTTCCTTGTTGCCTTCCGATAAGCAATTCCGTTAGTATCACAAGTAATGTATAGCTGATAGTTGCCAACGTCAGGCAATTGATACCTATATTCACGTACTTTATCAAAAGCTCCGCCATTTCTATTGATCATCAACTCCGTATTTAAAAAACTCTTATCAAGCTGAGGGTACAAAACGCTGTTGAAGCTTGGTAAGGGGCTGCTTGTGGTTGCCTTTTCGATCAATTTCGACATCTCATAATACCTATTATCACCCCATGAAAAATAAAAAGAATTCTGCTTTTCTGTGAGTTGACTTAGACACGAAGTCGAGTTTAAAAAAATAGAGAATGCTAGCAGGAAGAAACGCAAATGCATGGTCATTTCACTTTAAATTCTTTCTGTCCCCGCAGAGTCTCCGCCTCGGGACTCTGCGGCAAGACAACACTGCTTCATTACTTGTATTACCCTTTTCATTCTTGAAGCTACTCGGTTAACAGGTTGGCGAATATAGTTATATCTGTATTCAAGGCTTGGTTGCAAACAGAAAGATTCGTGCTGTGGTTTAACATTCTAACATCCGTCATCGGACATCCAACATTTTTAAAACTGATATGGTCAAAATACACAAAACTGTAACTGATATGGTTCCGTATTTATTATGAGATTTGCCTCCAGAAACAAACAAAAAGTGACTGAGCTACCCTGGTTTGAACGCAATATGGTTTTTGGAAAGCCAAAGGAAATGCTGCCCTACTTTTTAGAACGGCTCGATGGAACGATTGTGCGAATTCAATCTAAGGTGAAAGGAGTTTCAGAGACTTCGTTGGCTAAACAACTCGACAGCAAGTGGTCGGTGAAGCAAAATGTGGGACACCTGGCCGATGTGGAAGAGATTGGGAACAAAAGAATTCAGGAAATTATTTCCGGAATTTCACCTATGTCGCCTGCTGTGGTAGAGCCGAAGCTGGATTATAACAATATACCGATGTCGGAAATAATCGAACGGTTGGCGAAGTTCAGAAATGAAAATATTGTGAAGTACCAAAGTCTGTCCGAAGCAGATTTAGACAAAACTTCCTTGCACCCACGATTTAAAGTTTTGATGACGCCCGTGGATTTGGCCTGGTTCAAAGCCGAACATGACGATCATCACTTGGTTAAAATCAATTTTATTTTAAATAAATATTCATGAGTGTTCAATTAAAACGATATCAGGTTGATGCTTTCGCGGAAAGCATTTTTAAAGGAAATCCTGCAGTGGTTTGTCCATTGGAAACCTGGCTGCCAGATGCCACCATGCAAAGCATTGCCATGGAAAACAATTTATCGGAAACAGCATTTTATGTGAAGGAAGGAGAAGGTTTCCATCTCCGCTGGTTTACACCGACCGTTGAAGTGGCTTTATGTGGACACGCTACACTGGCAACCGCTTTTGTATTGTTCAACCATGAAAATTTTTCGGGACAAACCATCACATTCCAATCGAAGAGCGGACCATTGGTTGTGTCGCGTCAAGGTGAAAACATTACGCTCGATTTTCCTGCTGATGAAACAGCGGAAGTAGATATTACAAAGGAATTGATCGAGGCATTGGGATCAAAACCAGTCAAACTATTTAAAGGTAAAACGGATTACATGGTTGTTTTTGAAAATGAAGATCAGGTTCGGAATTGTAATCCCGATTTTACATTGCTCGGAAAATTATCAGCCCGGGGAATTATGATCACCTCACCCGGAAAGGGTGTTGATTTTGTTTCTAGATTTTTTGCCCCGAAGTCGGGCATTAACGAAGATCCGGTTACGGGTTCTGCCCATACCACACTGGTTCCTTACTGGGCTAAAGTGCTGAAAAAGAACAATTTAAGCGCGGCTCAACTTTCCAGCAGAGGTGGAAAATTGCAATGCGAACTAAGGGAAAACCGGGTGCTTATGGGGGGAACAGGCAAGTTATTTTCGACCGGAACCATTTATCTGAATTAACCTTAGAACTTCGTTTAACTATCTCATTTTTCATTTATATTTTTACAGAACATTAACCTTTTGTATATGCAAACCTTAGAGACATCCGTTAAAGTAAACCGCATTCCGGTTTCACGGATAAGTGAAGTTGATTTTTCCAATCTTGAATTTGGTAAATACATGGCCGACCACATGACGGTGGTGGACTATGAAAATGGAGCATGGGGTAATCCTGAAATTATTCCTTACGGTGATTTGCTACTTTCCCCAGCCACTATGGCATTGCACTATGGTCAAACGATTTTCGAGGGAATGAAAGCGTTCCGCATGAAGGACGGTAACATCAACGTGTTCCGGTTGAAAAAACATCATGAGAGAATTCAGCGCACGCTCGACCGCATGTGCATGCCTTCCATTCCGGAGGATTTGTTTTACCAGTGTATTCAATCCGTAATTGAAGTGGATAAGAAATGGGTGCCATCGGGCGATGGTGAAGCGCTCTACATCCGACCTTTAGTGTTTGCCACGGAGGCACGCATCAAAGTAAAAATATCGGAGCAGTATAAATTTTTGGTGATGAATAGTCCGGTAGGTGCTTACCTGAGCAAACCATTCCGCCTGAAAGTGGAAGACTTTTATGCCCGTACCGCTGAAGGGGGAACCGGTTTTGCCAAGTGTGCCGGAAATTATGGTGGAGCATATTACCCAACAAAGATCGCCAATGAGCAAGGCTATGACCAGGTTTTATGGACTGACTCCAAAGAGCACAAATACATTGATGAGGTGGGAATGATGAACGTTATGTTCGTGATCAACGGAGTGTTGGTTACACCTAAATTAAACACAGCAATTCTTGATGGGGTTACCCGCGATTCCATACTTACCTTGATCAAGGAAATGGGTGTGCCCGTTGAGGAGCGAAAAATTTCTGTTCATGAAATTGAAGAAGCATTCAAGAAGGGAACGATCACAGAAGCTTTTGGAACAGGCACTGCTGCAGTAGTGTCGCCCATTGAGTTGATCAATATTTCCAGAATAGACTACAAGCTTGCACTGCCAAACGCCAACAGTCTTCAGCTGAAAGCTAAAAAACGCTTGAACGATATGCGTTTAGGGCTTGCCGAAGATGTTTACGGTTGGAATTATGTGATCAAGGTTTAGGCTTCCTGGATGAAACAATTTCCTGTAACACCTAAAACGGAAATCACCCGTCTGCCCAAGCGAGGCGACTATTCGGAAGAAACTATTTATTCTATTCTGGATGAGGCCTTGTTTTGCACGATAGCTTATCAGGATGGAGGTCAACCGTTTCAAATACCAACCGGATTTTGCCGGATAGGGAATCAGCTCTATTTACATGGTTCAGTGGGTAGTCATTACATGCGAAAATTATCCGGTGGTGATATTCCCGTCTCCATCAGCGTTACGCTAATGGACGGTTTAGTTTTGGCTCGCTCCGCTTTTCATCACTCCGTAAATTATCGTTCCGTTTCTGTCTTTGCCACACCCCGGCTGGTGAAGGATAAAGATGAATTGTATAAGGCGCTCGAAGTGTTTACTGAAAAAATGTGCAAAGGACGCTGGGCTGATGTGAGAAAGCCAACCGATAACGAATGGAAAGCTACCATGTTGCTTGCCTTTACCATTGAAGAGGCTTCCGCTAAAGTAAGAACCGGTGGCCCTAAAGATGATGACGAAGATTATTCCCTCGATGTTTGGGCGGGCGTTGTGCCATTGAAGATCGAGCGAAAAAAACCGGAACCAGACACTGCACTAAAAAGCGGAGTAGCTTTGCCTGCCTATCTCATTTGACCAATGAGATTTTGGCTTTCCATCTGTGGCTGTCTTCTCATTTTTCAACTCTCAGCACAGCAAGCAACAATCACCAAAGTAGTATCTGGTATCCCTGCATCGATCCGTGGACTTTCCGTTGTTAACGATCAGGTTGCGTGGTTCAGCGGAAGCAAAGGTTATGTCGGGAGAAGTTTGGATGGAGGCCTAACCTGGAAATTCAAACAGCTTGAAAATTTTGAAGGAGTCGACTTTCGATGTTTGTATGCTTTTGATTCCCTTCAGGCGATTGTAGCGAATGCCGGTTCACCGGCCGCTATTCTTAAAACTATTGATGGAGGTAAAACATGGAAGGAGGTTTATCGTAACAATGCAACTGAAATATTTTTAGATGGAATCGATTTTTGGAATTCAAAGGAAGGAATGATCTATGGCGACCCGATTGACGGAAGGATGGTAATACTCCGCTCGGCCGATGGCGGGGAATCGTGGAGTGAGATGGCAGAAGAAAGCAGACCCAAACTGGAGAAAGGCGAAGCCTCATTTGCCGCCAGCGGAACGGGAATTCGATGTTATGGAGATAAGAAAGTGGTGGTGGCCACGGGCGGAGTAGTATCACGATTGTGGATATCAAATAATAAAGGAGTTGATTGGTTCCCGAAAGAAATACCCATTGTGCAGGGAAAGAATAGTACAGGAATTTTTTCTGTTGCCATAAATCGAAAGCAGTGGATTGTAGTAGGAGGGGACTATCTGGCCGATTCCCTGAATTGGAAGAGCGCTTTTTATTCAGGCAATGACGGAAGCACCTGGAGTGCACCAAAAACAACCGTGGGCGGTTATCGTTCCTGCGTGGAGTTTATTTCAGGTAAAAAATGGATCGTGGTGGGGCAAGGTGGAATGGATGCTTCATACGATAACGGGATGAACTGGAAAAAACTCTCCGATGAGAAAGGGCTGCATGTGGTGCGAAGGAGCCGTGGAGGGAAAAAAATTCTGGCAGCGGGCAATGGAAAAATAGTGGTTGTTGAGCTCCAGGAATGAGTGTTGCCGTCCGGGTCGTCTGCCACTAAAATCTTTTCAGTTTTTTATTGCGATCAATCTTTCTACTTTTCCCTCATCGCATCAAATGAAGACCCTGTATATAGTTCGCCACGCTAAGTCCAGTTGGGATGACCCCGACCTGGATGATTTCAACAGGCCTTTGAATAAAAGAGGAGAAAAGGATGCTCCTCGTATGGGCAAGCGCCTGAAAGAGAAGGAGATTACTGTTGACTTGATGATCAGTAGTCCGGCCACCCGGGCGCTTAAAACCTGTAAGGCAATTGCCAAAGTTTTGGAATACTCCAAAGAGAAGATCGTGCAGGTGAAAAATCTTTATCATGCCGATGAAGATGCCATTTTCTCGGTCCTAAAAAATATTCATGAACCAAATAATGTGGTCATGATTTTTGGGCATAACCCGGGTCTTACGGAATTCGCAAATACCTTATTGAACGAAACCATAATGAATATCCCTACCGCTGGCGTGGTGGCTGGAAAACTAAAAATTGATTCCTGGAAAAATATTAAGCCCGGCTGTGGCGAGCTTTTGTTTTTTGATTTCCCTAAAAAAAGTAAAGTTGAACTATCCTAATTTTAATACAATGAAAAAATCATTTACCCTGCTCTTTGTTATTTTCGCTTGGAGCACCTACGCGCAACAAAATTTTGACACGGTAAGTATCAGGCCAATCAAGATTAGGGAGAACCTGTATATGTTAAAAGGGGCAGGGGGAAATATGGGTTTGCTCACGGGGTCCGATGGTTCCCTTTTGGTGGATGACCAGTTTGCTCCCTTGTCGCAAAAAATTAAGGAAGCCGTTCAAAAGTTGAGCGAGTACCCGGTGAAATATCTGATCAACACGCATTTGCATGGAGATCACTCGGGGGGAAATGAAAATTTCAGGAAGGATGGTGTAACCATTTTGGCGCAGGAGAATGTGCGCCTTCGCATGATGAAGGAAACAACCAATGGCCAGGGGCAAACCAACCCGCCCCGGGATAAATCGGCCTGGCCCATTGTTACTTTTAATGATAGGATCAAACTCCACCTGAATGGTGAAGATATTGAAGTAGTGCAATTGCTGAAAGGCGCACACACCGATGGAGATGTAGTGATCCGTTTTGTTAATGCCAACGTGTATCACACAGGCGATTTATTTGTTCGCTATGGTTATCCGTACATCGATGGTTCAAGTGGTGGCATGTTTAAAGGGTTTATTGCCACGCTCGATAAGATCATAGAAATCACCAACGATCAGTCTGTTATTATTCCGGGCCATGGTGAGCTGGCTACCCGTGCGGATGTGAAAGCCCTGCGCGATAAACTGACTGACATTGGCAACAAGGTGGCGACCGCAAAGAAAAAAGGAAAGAAAGCGGATGAAATTATGACGCTTGGCATTACTGATCCCTATGAAGCTGAATTAGGAAAAGGCTTTATTAAGGGAAAAGACTTTGTTGCGCTGATTGTTCAGGAGATGGGAATTAAGTAGCACTCTGTTTTGACTTCCACTCCCGGTATTGCGGGTGCATGCAATGACCGCAAGGCCTGAAATTATTTTTTCTTGCCTCTCGTTCTGATGTAAAGAACACCCTGTTTTCTTTTTTCATTTTCTTACCGGAAGAGCACGACAGCCTTCCGTAAATTTTGAGCACCTTATTCCCAGCGAAGTTGATTTTTCGTGATCTTAAGAGGCTGCGTAGTTTAGCGGAGGAAAGTTTTGAATGATAGATCATGGAAAAGGAGTTCAATGAATGGATCAGGTAAAGACAAAGGCGAATAGGTAATATTTTTTGCCTGAAATAATTTACCAAGTCTTACAAGATTTAACTTCAATTTTTACACCTCACATTGATAGTGATCCTTTCCTGAATTCGGATTTGGCGAGTACTGCGTTAATAATGTAGGGAACTCCTTGTTTAACGGAATCCTTAGCTTCTTCAAGAGCGCTATTAAACTCTTCAATTGTCTTTACTTTTTTTCCATTCGCACCAAAGGCATGCGCAATTTTTTCGTAATCTGATGATGCCAGCACCGTGCCGCAATCATCTTTCAAAATTTCAATTTGGTCGCGCGCTATTTGCGACCAGTTGGCATCATTTCCGATTATGGCAACAACAGGCAGCCCATGCCGAGTAAATGTATCAAACTCCATCAGGCTGTATGCCGAGCTGCCATCACCATAGAGAATAAAAACTTCTGAATCAGGGAAACAAAGTTTCGCACCCAGGGCAAACCCACCACCAATCCCTAAAGTGCCAAAAGCTCCCGGATCGAGCCATGAAAGCGGTTTTCTTGGTTTTAAGGTGTAGGAGGAAGTACCCACAAAATCGCCACCATCGGCAACGATTATAGCATTGTTTGATAATTTCTCATTCCAATCAAGAAATAATTTTACCGGGTTTATTCCCTGCGTTACAGAGGAAGCTTCACTGGAAATTTTTTTCTCTCTTTCCGATTCACGCTGTGCCAATATTTGCTTCCATTCTTTCCACTCAAAATTATTCGACTTGGTGTTAGCGGCTAATTCAATTAGAAAATTCATGGGATCGGCCAGTATTCCAATGTCCGGTTTTCGGTTTTTGTTTAAATCTGTTTTACTGCGGTTTATGCTCACCACTTTTGTGAGTCTTCCAATGTGACGACCATAATCCAACCGAAAGTCGCAAGGCACGCCCGCAAGAATTACCAGGTCGGCTTCACGCAATGCTTCTTTGCGATGATGTCGGAATTGTGTCGCACTGGTTTCTCCGAGAAGCCCGCGAGCCATACCCGATAAATATGTCGGTATGTTTAGTTGCGTTATGGCTGCTGCGAATGGCGATGCCATTGAAGGGTTCATCATAGCTCCGCTTCCCACCAATAGAACAGGTTTCTTCGCTGATTTCAGGATTGTGATTACGCGCTGCAATTGAGAGTCGTTGTGCAGCGGTTTTGATTTTTTGTTTTCAGAAAAAATAAATTCTTCCCCTCCCGAAAACATATTTTCTACATGCCTGTTAATATACCAGGATGTGAGGCGTTCTTTTACAGAGGCCTTTGATGACGATGCTTTCACATACCACTCACGCACTAATGTTTCATCATACAACAAATCCACAGGCAACTCTACAAACACCGGCCCGGGTACTCCTTCTGTTGCTTTTTGAAATGCTTTTTTAAGTGTCGGATAAATTTCTCTCTTCTTGCGAATGGCGGCAGCCCATTTCACCGTGGGCTTCATTAGGCTCATTTGATCTATATCCTGCAAAGCACCTCTCCCTTTTAATAAAGTTGGCGCTGCACCACCTAATAATACAAGTGGCGATTGTGCCATGAGCGCATTTTGAATGGCCGTAATTGTATTGGTTATGCCCGGTCCGGCCGTTACTGCCGCAACTCCGGGTACTCCGGTCAATCGTGACACGGCATCAGCCGCAAAAACCGCATTCGCTTCATGGCGTGTGTCAATCACTCGAATGCCTGACTGTTTAGCGCCAACCAAAATCGGAGATATGTGTCCCCCGCAAAGAGTAAATAAAAATTTTACCTGCTCTTCCTTCAAAACTTTGGCTACGATGTCCCCTCCGTGCATAATTTTAATTTATTCCCATGAAACGGGTTCATCTAGATTATAGAATGGCTCAAGAGTGGTTTCGTATTTTGCCGAGAGTGCATTCCTTTTCATTTTTAAAGTTGGCGTGAGCAGCCCGTTATCGGGAGTCCACTCTTCTTTTACAATGATCACTTTTTTTATTCTTTGATAATCCATACAATTTTGGTTGTATGCCTGCCAGGTTGACTTTAATTTTTCGGCAATGAATGCTCTATCCATTTTCTTACCCGCTTCTGACAATACTACAATGGCAAACGCCTGAGGGTATTTTGTGCCCATTACACATGCCTGGTCGACTTCAACAAGATCCAGGAATTTGGTTTCAATTTTTCCGGGGTCAACGTATTCGCCTTTTGATGTTTTGAAAATATCTTTTACACGGCCTGTAATTTTCAGGAACTTGTCTGGAGTAAGTTCTCCCATGTCCCCGGTGTGCAAAAACCCATTGCGCAAGGTGAGGGCCGTTTGCTTTTCATCTCTATAGTAACCCTGCATGGTCCAGCCGCAGCGTTGAATAATTTCATGAGTTTCCGGATCAATGATGATCTCCTGTTTATCAAACAGTTTTCCAGCGTAGCCAATTTTAATTCCACTTTTCGGATTGATGCAGCAAACGTTGAAATTTTCACTCATGCCATAGGCTTCGCGAATGGTGATACCCAATTTTTGAAACCACATCATAAGAGCCGGAGTAATGGGAGCCGCACCTGTAATAACGACAATAGCCTTCTCCAACCCGAGCGATTTTTTTATTTTGGATTTTATGTAATGTGCCAGTCCGGGGATTTTCAAAAAAATATTCATTTTTTTCTGGGGCAACGACTCCAGGATTTTGGATTGAAATTTTTCCCAAATTCTGGGGACACCAAAAAAATGTGTAGGCTTTACCTGTCGCAATGTGGTAGCAAATCGCTCCTGCGATTCTACAAATGAAATTGAACCACCTGAATACAACGTGCCGAATTCAACCAATCCGCGTTCGGCAGCGTGGGAAAGTGGCAAGTAAGAGAGGAAGCGATTTCCTTTTACGTTCAGCATTCCCTCGTCAGCGGCTACATTCAATGCATTGATAATAGAGCGATATGTATGGACAACGCCTTTAGGTGTGCCTGTAGTGCCTGAAGTATAAATAATGGTTATGATTTCGTCTAAACTTGGTTTGGTAGGTTCTACTTCCGGGGCGTCACCATTCAAAAAATTATTCCAGGGCGTAATGGATTCTTTCTCAAAACCTTCCATCGTTACACTTATAATATCCGATGGAATTGCATTTCGCTGGCTGTCCCAATCTTTCGGCAAAAGTTTTCCAATGAATATTAATCGCGCACCCGAATGGGTAAGAATTTCCTGCATGGTGGTTACGTTCACATTGGCATACAGGGGCACGGAAATGTAACCACCCATCATTATGGCGAGGTCGCAGATAATCCATTCTGCACAATTGGACGACAGCAGGGCGACCCTGTCACCTTTTTTTAAACCAAGCTTTTGCAAAGCGCCAAGCACCTTTCGGCTTTTTGTTCCGGCCTGGCTCCATGTATATTCCTTCCAATTTTCCCCTTGTGGTTGTCTAAGAAATACAACGTCAGGAGTTTCCTTTTCCCATTTCAGAAAATAATCTAGTATAGTCACGGGTGTCATTTAGTCATTAAGATACCTTTATCTTTAAGAACAGAAAATAAGCTTTTCTTAAAAATATTGGGTTAATTATTACCCAATCAGCCTGTTTTTTTGAGTGAATTGAATTGTAATTGGTATAGTTTTAGGCCATCCATTCGCAAATCTTAAAAATACAAGATTGTATTCCCTTGATTTTTCAAAGAATTGTCTGAACTTGACCCCGCTGAAAATTTTAAACCACTAAACTTAAATCCAGCCATTCATGAAAGTACGATACAGTTTTATTTTAGCCATTGCTTTATTAGTCATTTGCCCAGCGGCAAACCTGGCAGCCCAATCAACCGACATTGATACGGGGGCTACGGCCTGGATGCTTACTTCAACCACGTTGGTCTTGTTAATGGTTCCGGGACTGGCCATGTTTTATGGTGGCCTCGTGCGAACAAAAAATGTTTTAGGCACAATGATGCACAGCTTCGCAGCGATGGGCATCATGACTGTTCTATGGGTTATTTGCGGTTACAGCATGGCCTTTGGCCCTAATGTTTTAGGAGGATGGTTTGGATGGAATGGAGATAATTTTCTCTTGAAGGGAATAGATGAATCTGTTTCCAATGGAATACCTGAATATGTGTTTGCTATGTTCCAGGCAAAGTTTGCCATTATAACTCCAGCCCTTATTGCCGGGGCCTTTGCCGAGCGCATATCATTTAAAGGATACTGTTTTTTTATTGCCTTGTGGGGCATCGTTGTTTATAACCCGCTTTGCCATTGGGTGTGGGCCTCCGATGGTTTCCTTTTCAACATGGGAGCTAAGGGCGCCATTGATTTTGCGGGCGGAACGGTCGTACATATTTCAGCTGGCGTTAGCGGTTTGGTTGCAGCAATTTATTTGGGCGGAAGAAAATCATTTCCTCATTTACAGATGCGCCCCAATAATCTTGTTATGACTTTGATTGGTGCAGGTTTGCTTTGGGTAGGATGGTTCGGGTTTAATGCCGGCAGCAGTTTAACGAGTGGCCTTGCTACCGCACAAGCTCTTACTGTAACTCAGGTTGCGGCAGCAGCTGGTGCAATAGCCTGGGTTCTCATTGAAGCCTTTCATCAAGGCAAAGCTACAGCGCTGGGTTTTGCCAGCGGTGTGTTGGCCGGATTGGTTGCCATAACGCCTGCTGCAGGAGTTGTTCAGGTGGGGGGTGCACTTGCATTGGGAATATTGGCTTCCTCTTTCTGCTACCTGGCTATAATTATTAAAAACAAATTGGGTTATGATGATACGCTGGATGCATTTGGAATTCACGGAGTTGGTGGAATTATTGGCGCTATCTGCTTAACATTTTTTATTCGCGACAGCTGGATGGCCGATGCGGCAAAAATAGCCGAAGGCGATTGGGGCGTTATGCAACAATTGGGTGTTCAGGCTACAGCCGTGGGCATAGCCATTGCTTATGCAGCGGTGGGCACACTGGTGATACTCTTCATACTGAATAAGATTATTAAATTGAGGCCTAGCGATGAAGGTGAGATGAAAGGATTGGATAATTATTACCATGGCGAACGCGGCTACGGCATGATTAATCCCAATTGATTCGGTTAAATAATAACAACATCTAAAGAGTAAAAAATGAAACTAATAATCGCCATAATAAGAGAAAACCAGTTAGACCAGGTTAGGATTGCACTGATAGAAGCAGGCGTATCCCGGATCACGGTTAGCCATGTGTCTGGTCATGGAAGGGTAATTCAGGTGGAGGAGATTTATCGTGGGCAGAAAGTTGTACCTAACCTGGTGCCTAATGTGCGCCTGGATATTGCAGTCAACGAAGATTTTGTTAAGCCAACTTGCGATGCCATTATCAACGCCACTAAGGCAAATGAAGCTGGTTTGGTTGGTTCCGGAAAAATATTCATTCTGCCATTGGAAGAAGTAATTCGCCTTCGCACCGGAGAGAGAGGTTCTGAAGCTATTTGAGTTTTCATTCAAATTGAATGAAACGAACATTGCGACTTCTTTTTCTGATTTCATCCGTTGCTAGCGCTCAACAGGAAATTCCATTATGGATAAACGGGGCACCCGGTTTTGAAAGCAGGAAAAACGAACCTCAGCTTGCAAAAGATTGGTGGGTAAAAAATATTCATAATCCCTCCATCACGGTTTATTTGCCCCCAAAAGAAATTGCGACTGGGGCGGCAGTTTTAATATGTCCGGGCGGTGGTCATCGCGAGCTTGTTTTTAATCCTGAGGGTGTTGACCCTGCCATTTACCTGAACAAACTTGGTGTCGCGGCTATTGTTTTGAAATACCGCCTGGCCAGGGAAGAAAAATCACCGTATACAATTGAAGAACATGTAAAAGCCGATGCCTTTCGTGCGATGCGCCAGGTGAGGGCAAATGCAAAAGCATGGAACATAGATCCTAATAGAGTTGGCATGATGGGTTTTTCGGCAGGAGGCGAAGTGGTTACTCTTGTAGCTTATCAGTCGGGTGTTAATAAAAATGCGAAAGATTCCATTGACTCCTACAACGCCAAACCTAATTTTCAAATCTTAATTTATCCGGGTCCGCTTGGCATTCCTGAAACCGTACCTAAAGATTCTCCACCGGCATTTTTACTTGGTTCTAACGATGACCCTTGCTGCTCGGAGCCCATCGTTAAACTCGTTCAAAAATACAGGGAAGCCAAGATTCCGATGGAGGCACATTTGTTTGCGCAAGGCGCGCATGGCTACAATATGGGATATCGCTCCTCACTTCAATCTATAAAATCATGGCCACAACGCATGGCCGATTGGCTGGCGGACAGTGGTTGGCTGAAGCCAGGGAATTAATTTTTTGCCCTTTTACTCCGTTAGCCCCTGTTACCTCTGAATGGATTTGCTATTCGGCAGTCATCATTGGTAATTTTACTTTATGACTCCCTTTCAATTCAATTTTATTATCTTTTTCGTTTTTACTTCTCTTACGCTAAGAGGGCAATCCCCTCAATGTGATCTTAAAAGAAATGAAGATGGTATTAAGGTATTCACCTGCAAAACAGAGGATGAAAAGTTTAAATCGCTCAGGGCTGAGTTTGAACTGGAGAACACGACCATTAAGGAACTGAAAGACTTTTTGTGGAACGTGCCTAATTACACCACGTGGCAATACAATATGATAGAGTCGGAGTTGGTTTCCATTAAAGGCGATAATGAATTGACTTACCGGGCTATTATTGACGCTCCATGGCCTGTTGAAAATCGTGAGTTGGTGATTGGTATTAGGATGGGGAATGAAGCGGACATTACCAATATTTTTATCCATTCCACTACCTCTGAAAAACCCCCGCCCGATGACGTTATTCGGGTACCATTATTTGATGGACTATGGACGGTGACGAAAGTAGGTACAACATTAAAGGTTACTTATTCATTGCGTATTGACCCGGGAGGAACCGTTCCTGCGTGGCTGGTAAACATTGCCATGGCCGAAGGTCCACATATTTCATTTAGAGAATTGAAAAAGCAAATTTTGAAACAGAAGCATTAATCTCCAAGCGCATGAACTACCCTAAAAAAATCCATAATAAGCGGATTTGGTTTTTCAGGAGTAGACTCTAACGGTGGCTGGAATAATGTTCCTTTAAAGAATGGATGATTTTTGATTTCTAAAGCCCGCACTTCTCCAGAGATTGAAAACGCGGTGAACGTGATGGGTGCCTGGTTTAGTTTAGATTGAAATACGGGGTTTACACCATAGTTACAATTAAAAAATCCTGTGATCTTATCTTTCTGAATAATTTTATACAGCCAGGAGCTTCGGTCGGTTATGAGAACATCTTCTTGCTGGCCTTTCAGAGAGCAACTTAGTTTTGATATCACCAATTGAGATGCCTGGGGTTCACTTTCTTCATGGCTGGCATCAGCAATGCCTATCACATTTTGAGCGAACTCAACAACCATGTATTGAAATCCTCCACAAGTTCCGAGTATAGGAAAATTATTTTCTCTCGCCCATCGAATTATTTTGTAAACGGCATCGTCATTTTTGTATGGAGAACCCGGGGCAACCCACAATCCATCAAATTTATTGGAAGGGTTTACCGGAATGGCATCGGTCGGAATCCACACAGCTTCCAACGGAAAATTAATATTCAAACGGCAATGCTCTATAGCTTGGTTGAGTGCAACGTGTGTGTGCTTGTTTTCATTATAGTCTCCGATTATGCCAATTCGCAACGATTTCATCCGTACTACCTTTTGTTATACACTTCATCCATCTGCGCTTGCAAATATTGACGAGCCGGCACGGCCTGGGTCGCCAGATTGCTCCACCAACATTCTAAAATTATTTTTCCTGAATATTTTATTTTTTTCAAAGCCCTGAGATACGGCCTGAAATCGTCTCCCTTGGTTCCGGGTGCTGCCCGGTTTTCTTTTTCGGCCAAATCGCAATGCACTATATATTTTCCTGATCGCTCAATAATGGCTGGATCTTCATTCTCTTTCATCATGTGATAGATGTCGGCACAGAGGCGGTGGTTAGGGTGGTTTACTTTCCGCACGATGTTGTAAGCTTCTTGCAAAGTTGTACAGAAATTTGTTTCTGTGCTGTTCAGGTTTTCAAGCACAAGCATAACGTCATATCGTTTTGCCAAATCGGCCACCTTTCGGGCAATGGAAATAAATTGTTCTGTTGCTTTCGCTTTATCAAATCCATCGGGCACACGCCTGGCGCCACCGCTTCCCCAGATAATCATTTTTACCCCTGCAGCCTGGCTTCGTTGAAAAACTACTTCCACATACTGTAAAACAGCCTTTTCATCAACTTCCGGCCCAACTAATTTTAAGTCGCCAGGTATGAAAACATTGCATGCGTATAATTTGGTCTTCAAGTTTTTTATTGCGGCAAGCTTGTCTTTGAATTGTGCATCTGAAATTGTTCTGGGTGAAAAGCATTTTGGAACTGACTCCACCATGTAGTTGTAGCCTGAAGCTTGAAAGAGGCTGTCGTTCACCATTTCCTGTGCTATGCCTATTTCGGGTTTTTGGGCGTGAAGGATCAGGAAAGTTGCTACGAAGCAAAAACAAAAAATTATTCTCATTTTTTTGATGGTCAGTTTTCTGATTCGAAGCTACTTTAATTTCAACATTCTATTGCAAAGGTTAAGAGCAAAAAAATGGTCGCAAGCAAAGCCTGCGACCATTTTGTATCCCTTGTTTTAAGGTCAATAATTTTTATCCTGCTCACCACTTTGATAGTAAGATGAACTGCTTCCGCTCCAACTTCTTCCTGAACTCCTTCCCGAACTGCGCCCACCGGTCGGGTGAGCAGGAAAGGAATTTCTACCGTTCGATCTTGTCCGACCTCCTGACTTGGTATGAACGTTCGATCTTGACTGGCCATTCGACCTGGACTGACTACCTGGTCTGTTATTTTCTGTTGGCCGACTTAATGTCTGCTGGTTCATGGGGTAAGCATGATCTTCAACCACCGGAATGGTTTTGCCAATCAGTTTGTGAATATCTTTTAAGTATGCCTTCTCTTCGCCATCACAAAAAGAAATGGAAATGCCATTGGCGCCCGCGCGACCAGTGCGGCCAATGCGGTGCACATATGTTTCGGGAATGTTGGGCAACTCAAAATTGATAACATGTGAAAGACTATCAATATCAATACCGCGAGCAGCAATATCGGTTGCCACCAGCACACGTGTTTGTTGCGATTTAAAATTACTTAGGGCACGTTGGCGGGCATTTTGCGATTTGTTTCCGTGAATAGCCTCGGCAGTAACTCCCGACTTTACCAGATCTTTAGCAACCCGGTCAGCTCCGTGTTTCGTTCTTGTGAAAACAAGTGCGGTGTTAATCGCCCTATCTTTCAATAAATCCAACAACAGATGTTTCTTATTGTTTTTATCAACGTAATAAAGTTTTTGTTGGATGGTATTGGCGGTAGATGAAACAGGTGTCACCTCCACTCGCACCGGATTGGTTAAGATACTATTTGCTAAAGAAGAAATTTCCTGCGGCATAGTGGCCGAAAAGAAAATAGTTTGGCGCTGGGCAGGAATTCGGGCGATAATTTTCTTTACATCGTGAATGAAGCCCATGTCCAACATTCGGTCGGCTTCATCCAACACAAACATTTTAATTTGGTCGAGCTTTACATAGCGTTGGTCCATCAAGTCAAGCAGGCGACCGGGAGTGGCAATGAGAATATCAACGCCCTGGCGCAAAGCCTGTGTTTGAGGATGTTGCGAAACTCCACCAAAGATCACCGTGTGGCGAATTCGCAAATGCCTGCCATAGGCGGTAAAGCTTTCACCAATTTGAATGGCAAGTTCCCGGGTAGGAGTGAGAATTAAAGTTTTAATTCCCAAGGGCCCTTTTTTATACAGCTCATCTGTGTGAAGCAGTTGAAGAATTGGAATTGCAAACGCAGCCGTTTTTCCGGTGCCGGTTTGGGCGCAACCCAGTAAATCCTTGCGCTGCAATAAAACAGGAATGGATTGTTCCTGAATGGGAGTAGGCTTGGTATAGCCTTCAGTGTTCAGAGCCCGCAATATGGGCTCAATGAGATTTAATTTGTCGAATGACATTAGTTTTGTTTTGATACCGCGATTGCGCGATATACTTGTTTAAGATTGACGCCTCTTGGCTCTTTACCTGCCTTAAGCAGTTTCGCAAAAAAGTGATTTTCTACGCGAATTTGGAGGAGTGATGCGCAAAGATACAATAATTAACTGAATGATGATTTCAGGGAAAAATGAAAAGGAATTTTGATGTACTCAATTGTCAGAATTTATCTGACAAGAGTTTAACACCTTTTTCAATAATGGCCATTGTATGATTGGCAACTGTCTTATCGGTAATAGAAGGTCTGGAGGTGAATAGATTATCCTTATAGAGAATTGTGGCAATTGCAATAAAAGCCGCGACCAGGATGCCGAGCAGCAAAATGAAATCTTTGGATGTTAAATTCGTTTTCATTCTTGTTTCGAATATACAGCGATCATGCCAGTCGAAAAATCGTCCATTTCGCGGTAATTTTTGTATGCAATAGATTCGATTTGTTCGCTTTTGAACAAATGGTGAGGCGTTTCGAACATGTACTGATTTGATTTTGTAAGGTTACTCCTATTGTGGAATTATTAACCGATGAAGTTGTTTCCATTTATATTTGCATTGGCGTAATTCAAAATTTATGAAGATTTCCGCACTTTCAATTTTCATCCTGTGCTCGTTCGGCTTGTTTGGTCAATCAGAACAAACTACTGAGCACACGGGCCCGGTTAAATGGCTTACGTTTGAGCAAGCTGTTGCACTTAATAAGAAAGCGAAAAAACAAATTTTTATTGATGTATACACTACATGGTGCGGGCCTTGCAAAATGATGGACAAGTATACTTTTTCCAATCCCGAAGTTGCGCGGATACTCAACGAAAATTTTTACCCTGTAAAATTAAATGCCGAACAACGTGAGGATATTTCCTTTAATGGTAACACGTTTAAGTTTATAGCCAATGGCAGTTCAGGGTACCATCAGCTGGCAGCATCGTTGTTGAGTAGCAAACTTCAGTATCCTTCTTTCGTCTTTATGAACGAGGAGCTTCAAATCCTCCAGGTGATTTCTGGATTTCATCAACCTCCGGATTTTCATAAAATTATTCAGTTTATTGGCGAAGGCCACTACAAGAAGATGAAATGGGAGCAGTGGCAATCTGTTTATCAATCGCCTTTTTCACCAAGCCCAGGGCAATAGAAGACGGGATTAAAATTTGAGTTATCGTTTAAGCGAGATAAATCCTTCTACCGGTTCATCGGTACCATCAAAGGTTATCTTATAAAAATAAATTCCAGATGGAAGTTCATTTCCGTCCGTATTCAATCCACGAAAAACCCGGGTAACGTTGTCATAGTTCTCTGTTTCAAAAACCACATCGCCCCACCGATTAAAAATTGTGACCTTGTTGTTTTTGGTTGCTTCCAGGATATCAATATACTCCAGGTAAAAAATCGGATTTTTATCATCTCCGTTTGATGAAATGGCATTGAAGACATTGATGTTGCCAACAACTTCAATCTCCAATTGTTGTTGCGTGCAAGCAACGGATAAATCGCATGCCTCTATGGTTAAGTTATCGGTGCCGGAGAAACTTATTCCTTCATAATCCAGCAATAAATTTTGATTAAGATCAATAGTAGCCAGTGCTCCGCTCATCGGTTGCAAGGTTATTGAGAATGATGAAGGATCAAGATTGTTGTCAGGATCGGAAATAATAGAAAGTAGATCGATAACAGCAGTTCCCTCAACCGGGGCGGAGATATTGGTTGTGCTAATTACCGGTGGCAGATTGCATGGGCCTGTAATTGTTGCTGTGACAGGCGTGCGCACACTTTCGCATGTTCCATTATTTATTGAAACGTAGTAAGTGGTTGTAACGGATAACGCAGGAGTTGTGTATGTACTGTTTACTTCGCTAATGATTGGTGATCCACCTGTTGATACCGTATACCAGCGATACTGTCCGTTCGTGCCGCCAGAGGCGGACAGCGTTGCGCTCCCGCCTCCACAAAGTGAAGCGCCCGTTGTTGTTGGTGCTGCAGGTATTGAATTAATAAATAATCCCTCATCGTTTGTAAAAACGGGTGAAGCAAAATCACCGCTGACTTTGCATCGATAGCGACCAACTCCAAATGTGCCTGTCGTATTTATTGAAAGGGTTGAGGTCGTTGCGTTTGTGTAACCTCCTCCATTGGTTACATCGCTAAATGGTACAATGCCATCAACCGAGTACTGCCATTGGTAAGTAATGTTTGAAGTGCCCGTGGCTGCTGCAGTGAACGTTGCCACATCGCCATTGCAAGCGGACGCATCGATTGGTTGTGTTGTGATCGTGATCGTCACCGTGGGGATTTTATTTTCAAATACTATCAATGCGCTCGATGGTGCCGTATAAGGATCCGCAACAATTAAAATATCAGGTTTCTGATCAAGATTAATGTCGGCAATTGCCAGGGCTTGCGGATTTCGTGCTGGTGCGGTAAGTGAATAATTTACGGCTGTATTAAAATTAATTGTTCCGGTTGTGCTGTTGTTTTGAAAAACACTGAATGAGCCCGGGCCTGGGTTTGGCCGATGGATGACTACGATCTCTGCCTTGCCATCGCCATCTAAATCCTGTGAGGCAATGTTTTGACCTTTCGTTAAGCAGGTGAGGTCAACGGCAGCAGCGAAACTAATAGTACCGGAAACACTTGTGTTTCTGAAGACGGAAACAAATGTGCTGGTGTTATAGGTAACAGCAATATCGATTTTACCATCACCATCAAAATCACTGGTGGTTAAATTAAAAGGCTGGGTTCCGGTAAGTGCGGGTGCCGTGGCTAATGAAAAAGAAGCTGTAGTTATTGGTGCTTTTATTTTTTGATTGGCATAAATAGTTAGAGTGGCAGCGATGGGATTAGCAGAAGCCAGGTCATCGAAGCCATCATTGTTAAAATCTGCAGCTACTACTCCGCCATAATTATTAGTCTTCGCCAGGTTGACCGCTGTGGTACTATAAGTTGGGAAGGTGCCGCTTACAAATGTGCCTCTTGTACTTTGGTTTTCATAAACCTGGATATTAAGCGATCCATTGTTCAGAGCAAGGTCTGTTTTCCCATCCATGTTGAAATCACCGGCTGCTGCATTACTAAATCCACCTGTATTTGTGTTCACCCCATTGGGACCGGACAAAAAGGAAATGGAGCCAGTACCGTTATTCTGCAAGAGACCATATCCATTGTTCAAATCGGTTATGCCATCGCCATCAATATCCAAAGCAATTGCATTGTTTCCTCCTGTGTAGGTGGTGCTTTGCAAGTTTAGGGTGGAAGCACTGATGGCTGACCCGGCAACCGAAGTGTTTTGAAAAATTTTTGCCGTGCTGAGGTTGTCGATAACAACTACATCAGGTTTTCCGTCATCATCAAAATCTGCAATTTCCAATGCGTCACGGGTGTTGTTCGCCAGTGTAAAATCAATGCCAGAACCAAACGCTGATGAGTTAATAACACGGTTGGTACCAAATGTTAAATTGAATGGCGGGCTGAAAGCTGTAAGTCCATTATTGGATAGAGAAAATTTTCCACTGGTCGTTCCCAGAGGAACAGATGCGGAAGTTAATGTATTGGTCAGGCTTCCACTTACTGTAGCTTTGATTTCACCAGACCGAACTGTTGGTGCATTACCACCGGTAAACATAAGGTCGCCATTGAGTGCAACTGTTGTTCCCGTGTCGCCCGAGTCAGGAGTGATGCTTGTGATGATGGGTGCCGGGAAACTTTCATTATGGAAAATGTAAATACCCTTCTCCGCTGCAGTTATATTTAGATTAGTGTAATTAAAAGCAACTTCTGCTTTATTGTCTCCGTCAAGATCGGTAATGATCGGGGCTGAGGAGGTAATAGGTTGACTGCCTGCACTGCCCCTAATACCTACCGATGGTAAAAAGGAATTGATGCTTAATGAACCGGTTGATCCTACATTCTCGAGCATTGCTAAATCGTAAACTCCACTCACAACAATATCGGGTCTGCTATCGCCATTGATGTCGCCCGTGGCTATACCTGTACCCGCTACTTTACTAGCCACCTGAAAAGGTGTTCCAAATGAAGTAGCATTGAAAACAGACCCATTGTAAATGTTTTGAGAAAAGTAAGCGAATGAAACGCCTGATGAGCACCACATAAAATCTGGTTTGTTATCCGAATCCATATCAGCAACATTGATCGCAGTCGAATTTGTGGCGGTAACACTAAACGGAGCGTTGAAACTTACACTACCCAATGTAGAAGTATTCTGATAGACTTCTAATGCATTACCGAGAGAAGCAATGAGTTCAGGTTTGCCATCGCTATTTAAATCGCCAGAAGATATATCGGTGTGTGCAAGGCTTGTCCCAACTGAAAAGCCATAGCTAAAATCTACATTGCCAGGCACACTTAAATTCTGATTCATCCAAATGCCACCGGGTGAATTGCCTGTTGTGTAGGCAAAGTCAATGCGCCCATCGCTATCAAAATCTCCTGAGGTTGTATGGAGCTGAGAGGAGTAATACGGATAGCCGAAGAATAATGGACTGGCAAACGAAACAGTTCCTGTTGTACTTGTATTTCTGAAAACAACAAGAAAACCGCTGGCCGAGCTGCTACATACCGCAGCAATATCTAACCTTCCGTCCGAGTCAACATCTGCAACGGTTAACTCGCCAAGATTTGGTGAGCCGGAAGGTATGGTAGCGAGGGAGAGTGTGAGCGCTGCGTCAAATGATGCAGGACTCACGGCACCGCCAGTACCTAAGTTTCGGAACACATATATTTTCGCTGTGCCCGATGTTCCCGTTTCGGTTTCTACCAGGTCAATCCAACCATCTCCATCAAAATCTCCTTTGTCAACATTGCCATTACCATTGTTTGTTAAGGCGGTTTCTGTTCCTGTTTGTAATAGAGAATAATATCCGCGAGCCATGGTGGCAGAAATTATCCTTCCACCAAAATCTTTGTTATTATCGAATAGTGGGTTGAAACTTTGAGCGCTGGTTCCCTGCAATCCTGTTCCAAGATTCTCGGCAGTTAAGGATCCGCAACCAGCGCTTGTTGGTACGGTTACATTTAATTGTGTGGCGCTCGCATTTGTTACGGTGGCCTTTACACCATTGAAGTAAACTAGATTTTGAGCAAGAGTTGTATTAAAATTTAAACCGGTGATTGTAACGGTGGTGCCCGGCAATGCAGAAATGGGAGTGAAGGAGGTTATGATAGGAGGTGATGCCAAAACCACCTTATTGAGAATAACATTATCTAACTGAACAGCATATGGCCCCGTATTGCCACTTAGATACTTTGCTCTTATTTGCAAAGATGTAAGCGATGCCAAAACAGCTTTTACTTGATTTTGTGTTGCTATTGTTCCGGTTGGAGAACCCACTCGCCAGAAGGCTTCATTGAGTTGAACGGAATATGAATTCCACTGGCTCGCAATTGGCTTCGCAGGGAGTTGATAAAAAAGAGTTAACCCTGAACCA
>Ga0315912_10001170_pt1 | contig 34611 bp, 27 predicted proteins | sample VfabasoilMG_FD_204469 | JGI IMG/M metagenome (GOLD analysis project Ga0315912, IMG submission 204469) | Garden soil microbial communities collected in Santa Monica, California, United States - V. faba soil | ecosystem: Environmental > Terrestrial > Soil > Garden | place: USA: California... | reverse complement strand
CCGGAGGACATCGTCACCGAGGTGCACGGCCGGACGCTCGAGATACGCCGCAAGGGCGCGTTCAGCTTTTTCAGCTGGACCGATCCGGGCTCGGTCCACATCACTCTACCTACGCTGGTTTCGCTCGCCGCGTCGGGCGGTTCCGACGTCCGCGCCGAGGGCGCGTTCACGAGCGACCAGATCAAGGTCGTCGCGTCGGGCGGCAGCGACGTCGCTCTCGAGGTCGCGGCAGGCGCGCTCGACATCGCAGCGTCCGGCGGATCGGACCTTCGGTTGAGCGGCAGCGCGCGCACGGCGACCGTGAGCTCGTCCGGCGGCAGCGACCTGAACGCGAGCCAGCTCACGGCCGACGAAGCCGAGGTTCAAAGCAGCGGCGGCTCGGATCTCACGATCGCGGTGCGCGACAAGATCGCCGGCAGCGCGTCGAGCGGCAGCGATGTGAGGTACAGCGGTAGCCCGCGCACGGTGAACGTCACCGCGAGCGGCGGGTCGAGCGTTCAGCAGCGCTGACCGCTCGACCCGTTTGCTGTTTAGAACGAGACGTTCAGGCCGATGCCGGCCTCACGCGACCTGCCGATGACCGAGAAGTCGTAGCCCCAGACGAACCGCGTGTCGAAGCCGCCGTTGACGTACTGCTCGTCCGTCAAGTTCGTGCCCCACACGGTGGCGGACCAGTTGCCCTCGTTCGGCGTGTAGACGACTCGAGCGTTGAAGACGCCGTAGGCCGGCTCGTAGATGTAGTTGCCGTTCGCGTCCACGGGCGTGCGCTGGTTGGCGTTGTCACGCGTGTATTGGTCGCGCCAGCCGTAGTTGCCGGCCACCATCCATCCGCCGCGGGTCGTCGGAATCTCGTACCGCACTCCGAGCGACGCCGTGTTCTCGGGCGAGTACGCGAACGGAGTGTTGGGTCCGATGCCGTTCGTGCCGTCGAACGCGCCGCGTGCCGTGTAGGCCGTGTTCAGCGTGGCCAAGTTCACGTCGAGCGTCAGACGTTCGGTAGCGGCTAGGACGAACTCGAACTCCCAGCCGTCGGCGACACCGCCGCCGTCGGCCGACAAGTACGGGTTCGGCGACGGAGAGCCCGTGCACGGGTCGACCGGCAGGTTGTTGACGCGCATGTTCTCCCAATCCGCGTCGAAGTACGTCGCATTGAATCGCAGCTGCCCATTGAGCCAGTCGGACCGCATGCCGATCTCTTGATTCGTGATGACCTCGCGCGGCAACTCGACGCGTGTGGCCACGAGCACGGCCGGGCAGGCGCCGTTCACGGAGGTGGGCAGCCTGGGATTCGTGGCTGAAGTCTCGGTGAAGCCCTCGCTCCAGCTGCCGTAGAGCATCAGATCGTCGGTGAGCTGATACTCGATCGCGTACTTGTTCGTGACGTTCGTGCCGAAATCAGGGTTCTCGTTCACGACACCCGGGACCCCCGCGAAGATGTCGCCAACCGGCTCCATGCCCGGCCGCAGCGGTATGAAGCCGTCCGTCGGCGTATAGGCAACCGAGCGGCCTTCGTCGTCCGTAACGCGGACACCGAGCGTGAAATCGAGTTTCTCCGTAGCACCGATCGTGACCTCGCCGAAGAAGGCTTCCTGGTCGCTCTCGGTCTTGTTCAGCGTGTCGATGAACGCCGCCGGATTGGCGGCGATGGCGCCGCCCTGGATCGGCGGCGAGCCCGCCGCGGCGTACCAAGCGTTCAGGTACGCGGCGACATCGGCACGGAACACGTCCCGGTTCGCCGGATCGCGTGGGAAGTCCAACATCGGCCAGCGATAGGTTCGTACTCTCGTGTCTTCGCTCAGCGTGTACAGGCCGGCAATCCAGTCGAGCCGGCCGTTCAAGTTCGTGCCCGTTAGATGGAACTCTTGCGTGAAGTTCTCGTCGACCGCGAAGTTCTCGTCGGTCGTGATGATGAATTCCGAGCCGTCGAAGTCGACCGCCTGGTGCCGTTTCATCTCCCACGACGACGTGATCGACTGGAAGGACAGGTTGTCCGTGATGTCCCAGTCGGCGGTCGCGGTGAAGTACGACAGGTTACGCGTGATGCCTTTGTCCGGCGTGTCGGACTTCGTTTGCCACTTGCCCACCTCGCCGCCCGGATAGCCCGGCATGTGCGTCTGCGGTGTGAACGCATTCGCGGGGAATCCCCAGTTGATCGGCGTGAAGCCCGGAGCCATCGCCAAGTAGTCCGGGTTGCCGGCCATCACGTTGTACTGAACGTAGCGGACGTTGCGTGGGTTCGTGATGCGGACGATGCGCGCCTCGGTGCCGGCTTTGTCTTCGTCGTTGGCCGTGAAGCGCACGCTGAACCGGTCAGTCGGCTCCCACATGAGATCGAAGCGCAGCAACTGGTCGTCTTGGTCGCCGAGCGAGCGTGGGACGGTGAGGCTCTCGAGATAGCCGTCGTTCTTGAACGTCGACAGCATCCACTTGCTCTTCAGCTTCTCGCCGAACGGCAAGTCCACTGCGATCGTGGCGTTACGTCGCTCGAACTCGCCGACCTCGAAGCCCATGCGCACGGCGAACTCGTCGGCCGGCCGGCGCGTCGTGATGTTGATGGCGCCGCCATTCGTGTTGCGCCCGAACAGCGTTCCCTGCGGGCCGCGTAGCACTTCGACGCGTTCGACTTCAGTGAAATTCGATTCGAGGAAGCCGTACGACGTTTGCCAGACACCGTCGATGTAGATGCCGACGCCCGGCAGGCCGCGAACGTAGAACACGGGCGCGCCGACGCCGCCGCCCGACGGATTGGCGACGAGGTTCGGAACCATGATGCCGAGATCCTGGCCGCGCTCGAGACCCGAGAGCTCGAGCTGCTCGGAGCTGAACGCTTGAATCGACAGCGGGGTGCTCTGTAAGTCGCTCTCGCGACGAGTCGCCGTGACGACGATTTCTTCCAGTTGTTGCGCAGAAGCGCCAAACGGAAGACAGCTGATGACGGCCGCCGACAAGCTGGCCAAGCGCAGACCGCGAGTATTCATGCGAGATCCCCCTTCGAGAAACACAAGCTATAACCAAGTCCCGGCGCGAGTATGGACCAACTTCGTGTTAGTTCAAACACTACTCTGAGGCCTATTTCATGCAGGTTTGGGAGGATCTGTTGGTAAGAACCAACACGAACCGCGCGGTCCGAAAATCAGACCGACCGGTTCGGCGCGAGACGGCCTTTTGATGCTATTTCGGGTCGCGCAGGAGCAGCACGCGCGAGGCGTACTCGCGCTTCGCGGCCGCGAGCTCGTCGGCGCTCAAGTGCGCGCAGAGCAACGTCTCCTTGCCCGGCTGACGCTCAGCGTCGAACGGCGCAGTGCCGGGACAGGACTCGTGTGCTTTGTAGACCTCGTACGGCGCGGCCCATTCGGGCTTGCCGTCGCCTTTGAACTCGAGGTAGACCGCGTTCGGGTCGGCCGGCGTCGCGCCGTACACGAGCAGGTCGCGCAGGCGCCCCGCCGTGTCGTCGAACTTCGACTTCGAGACCACGACGACGACTTTGTCGCCGACTTCGAGCGTCTTGTCGTCCCAGCCGAGGCCGCGCAGCTGATTCACGGAATCGGTTTCGATGGCCCACACCGTGGGCTCACCGCCCGTGGCGCTCGGCACGTCGACGAAGAACTCCGAATGCGGATTGATCCAGCGCACGCGCGAGATCGTGCCCTCGATGCGGATCGCGCCGCCGTCGGCCGAGCGGTCGTCGACGAAGTACAGCGAATCCGAGTGGTGCGCCGCGGCAGATCCCGCGATGAGCATGGCCGCAGCGGCGGCGCAAACGTGAGATGCGTGGTTCATGGTCTCCCCCTGCGCGGCGCTATTGGCCCGCCGCAGCTTTGGCGCGCATGCGCCGTTCCCAAATCGAGCTCGGCTCGCACTTGTCCTCGCTCAGCTTGTAGTCGGGCCCGGCTGCGAGCCACTCTTGCCGATTCAACAGGAAAGGCTTGCTGTAGACCTCGGGATCGTCGATCGCGATGTCCATCAGCAGATTGGCGCCGTCCGGCGCGCGCCAAAACCGCTCCGTGAATTTCGCGGCCGTGCTGTTCGGCTTGTGATCGTTGTACATCGGGCCGCCGCGCGTGTGCGTCGTCTCTACGATCAGCACGTCGCCGGACCAATGCCCCGTCGAGTAACCCGTGACCGTGTTCGGCGTGTCGGCGGGCGGCGCTGCGCCGTTCATGTGAACCGTGCGCACGAACCATTCGTTGTTGAACCAGTACGCGATCTCCGTGGTTTCGTCGCCGACCGTGACTCTCATCGGCCGGCCGCGCATCGCGTTGCGCGGGAAGTCTTCGACGCAGCCGAGCACGGGGTCGTCGATGACGTTGTAGGTCTTCCAGCGCTCGCGGCCCGCGGCCGTGAAGGGAAACGCGCTGTCGTCGCCGTTGCAAAACGTGTCCGTGTCGAACGAGCGGCGCATCCATTCGTTACGCGTGCACGGCTGCACTTCGAGACCTGCGGGGCGGTAGATGCCCGAGAGATCGGGATGAGAGTTCTCGCGAGGAGCGCAGCCGGCGGCGAGTGCGAGCACTGCGGCGCTAAGAACGATTCTGATCACTGGCGCCAGCCCCCCATGGTGATTCGGTCGATGTGCGATCAGGACGTCGTGTCCGGCTGCGACAAGTCGCAGCCGTCTTGTTGCTCGCAAAGCTCGCGCAGCCGCGCGGCGGTGTCCTCGTAGACCTCGATCGTCGAGCCGCGGCCGTGACCGCCGGCGCGGCCCATGGCGGCATCGACGGGCGTCAGCCCGCCGCGTTCGGCGACGGCGATCTTGGCTCCGCGCTCGACCAAGTAGTCGACGACGTCGTTCCAGCCCCAGAACGCGGCGCCGAAGAGCGCCGTGCGCCCCGCGCTGCGTGCGCCGGCGCGGCCGGACAGCGTGCGCGCCTGAATGTTCGCATCGGCATCGAGGAGCAGCTTCAGCGCCGCGACGGATCGTTCCTCCGTGTCCGGAGCCATATAGTGCGGGATGCCCGGTCCGTAACCGCGCGCATCGCACTCGACGGATCCGACTCCGGCCGCCGCCATCACGGGCGTGATGCCGCCGTCGTTCGGCAGGTCGACGTTCGCGCCATGCTCGATCAGCAACTCGATCGCGGCCGAGTCGAACGTTTTCGCGGCGCGCAGCAGCGGAGTCGTGCCCGCGACGAGCATGTTGTCGCAGCCGCGGTCGTCGCCGATGTGGCGGTACGGCGGCAAAAGCTTCAGCTGCACGTTCGGCCACGCGCCGGCTTCGAGCAACAGAGCGATGATCTCCGTGCTCGACGTCGCATCGACGGAACGCCGGTCTGCGCGGCCGCCGTGCGGCAACGTGTTGACGTCGACTGCAGAGTAGAGAGGAGTGCGGCCCCACCAGTCCCATTTGTTCGGATTCGCGCCCGCTTCGATCAGGAGCTTCGCCGTGTCGAAATGGAAGTTGTCGATGGCGAGGAACAACGCCGTGACGCCTTTCGGGTCGGACAAGTCGAGACTCGCGCCGGCCGCAATGAGCGAGCGCACGCACTCGAGGCACCCTTCGCGGGCGGCGAATAGAAGCGGCGTCAGGCCGCCGAACGGCCGGTACATGCGCCGCGGCTCGCCCGTGACTTGGCGCGGCCAATCGTTGACGTTCGAGCGCGCATCGACCTCGGCGCCGTGCTCGATGAGCAGGCTCACCATCGAGGGTTGGCTCTGCGCGGCGGCCCACATCAGCGCGGTTTGCTCGCGCCATGCTTCGCGTGCGTTGACGTCGGCGCCGTGCTCGATGAGCGCTGCGGCCGCGGCGGTGTTGCCGCTGCGTGCGACGACCATGAGCGCGGTCTGCCCGTCGGCGCCTGGCGCGTCGACTTGCGCTCCGGCCGCGAGCAGCGCTGCGAGCACGGCCGCGTTGCCGACCGTGGCCGCTTCCGCGAGCGGGGTCGAGCCGAACTCGTTCGCGGCCGTGACGTCGGCACCGGCGGCGATCAGCCGCTCGACGAGCGCGAGATTGTCGCGGTACACGGCCCAGTGCAGTGCCGTCGTACCGTCGGGCGATTTCGCGTTGACGTCGACGCCGTCCTCGATCGCGGCCAGTGCGACCGTCGCGTCGCCGCGCTGCGCGGCCGCGAGGAGGTCTTCCGCGGCGGTTGCCGCGAAGGCGAACGAGCAGGCTGCGATCGCGACGGCAACGGCGCGCGGGGCGGACGATGCGCGCAAGCTCAAACCTCTGCGAGCTCGCCGGTGCTGTCGCCGACCTTGTCGGCGGGCACGCCGGCGCGCAGCAACAACGTGAACAGCAGGTTCGCGAGCGGCGTGTGGTCGGGATACACGAGGTGCTGCTGCCCCTTGATCGTACCGGCGCCGCGGCCGAACACGAGCGTCGGCAACGGGAACTGGTTGTGCTGGTTGCTGTTGCTCATGTTGCCGCCGTAGAGAAAGATCGAATTGTCGAGGATCGAGCCGCCGTCGCCGTCGGGGATTTTCTCGAGCTTCGTCATGAAGTCCGCGAACACCTGCGTGTGGTAGCGCTGGATCAGCACGAGCTTCTCCATCGACGCCTTGTTGTCGGCGTGATGAGAGACGGGGTGGAACGCGTCGGGTACGCCGACGTGCGCGTACGACTGGTTGCTGACCTCGGCCGCCATCATGAAGCTCGCGATGCGCGTCATGTTCGCTTGGAACGCCGCGACGACCAGGTCGAACTGCAAGCGCAGCAGATCGTCGAAGCTCGGGCGCGCGACGGGCACGTCGGGCAGGTCGATCTTCGTGAGGTCGCGCTGCCCCAAGAGCTCGAGCCGGCGCTCGATCTCGCGCACGCTGTCGAGATAGTCGTCGACGAGCGCGCGGTCTTCTCCGCCGAGCGTGGCTTTCAACGCCGTCGCTTCTCCGACGACCTGGTCGAGCAAGCTGCGATAGTCGCCCGACACGGCGTGACGCTCGGCCTCGCTCTTGCCGCGGCCGAAGATCTTCTCGAACGCTTTGCGGGGCTCGAACTCCATCGGCATCGGCGTCGTCGGCGTGCGGAACGAGATCGTGCGGCCGTACGAGCAGCCGTAGGTGCCGTCGCACGCTGCGCCGCCGCCTTCTTCCTCGGTCGCGAGCTCGAGCGAGGGCAGGGGCGTGTCTTGGCCGATGTGTTTCGCCGCGATCTGATCGACCGTGACGCCGCCGAACGGCGCGTGGCTCTGGCGCGGGTGCGCGCACGACAACCACGTCGCCGGCACGATCGCGTGCACGGCCGAGCTCTCGGCGGGCTTGTTGCCGAGGCCGCTCACGACGGTCATGTATTTCTTCAGCGGCGCGAACGGGGCGAGGATCGGCTTCAGATCGAAGTCGCGGCCCACCGTGTCGGGTGTCCAGCGGTTCATCTCCGCGCCGTAGCGCGTGTTGTTCATGATCGCGCCGTGCGGCAGGTAGAAGAAGCCCATGCGCGGCTTCGCCGCAGCGGCGGTCTGTGCCAGCGCCGTGGCCGCGGGGACCATCGCCGAGAGGAGCGGCAGGCCGATCGCGGCCGTGCCTCCCCGGAGCAGCGTGCGGCGCGACAGGTACTTCTTGGTGATGAACATGTCAGTCTCCCTGTGGCGCCGGAGCACTTCGCATGCGGAACGGCACGCTCTCCGCGACGCCTAGGACGATCGATTCAAAACTATAGCCTTGCGCGGACGCGTCCGCCACGATGCTGCGCACGACGGGCATGTCGTAGTACTCGACGCCGCGGCCCATGGCGAAGGTCATGAGCTTCTCCGTCAGCGCCGTCACGAACAGCGTCGGATCGTCCGTCAGCGCGGCGCGCAGCTCTTCGGGGCTGTTGACGGCCCGGCCCGTCGACGTGATCCCCGTCGAGTCGACGAGGACGCCGCTGTCGCGCTCGCGCAGCCGCCATTCGCCGATCGCATCGAAGTTCTCGAGCGCTTGGCCGAGCGGATCGATGACGCCGTGGCATTGATTGCAGGACGGCTGCGTGCGGTGCAGCGCGAGCCGCTCGCGCACCGATTTCGGCACGGTGCCGGACGGTGCGAGATCCGTTTCGACGCCGGGCGGCGGCGGGTTCGGCGGCGCCGCGAGAATCTGGTCCATGATCCACGCGCCGCGCAGCACCGGCGACGTGCGATCCGGATACGCGGTCACCATCAGCACGCTGCCCTTGCCGAACAGGCCAAAGCGGTGCGAGTCGGTGAGCTCGACGCGCCGGAACTGATCGCCGCGCACGTTCGGTAAGCCATAGTGCCGCGCAAGCCGCTCGTTCACGAACGTATGCCGCGCCGTGAGCAAGTCGACGACGCTCGAATTCGTGCGCAGGATGCTGTCGAGGTAGAGCTCCATCTCTTTCGTGAAAGCGCGCCGCAGGTCCTCGTCGAACGTCGGATAGAGCCGCGGGTCGGGATCGATGGCGTCGAGGCGGCGCACGCCGAGCCATTGGAACGCGAAGTTCGTCACGAGCGACCGAGACCGCTCGTCGGCGAGCATGCGGCGCACTTGCCGGGCGAGCACGTCGGAGTCGTGCAGCGTTCCTTGCTGCGCCAAGTCGAGCAGCGTCTCGTCGGGGCCTTGGCTCCAGAGGAAGAACGACAGCCGCCACGCGAGCTCGAGATCGCTGACCGCGTACTCGGAGCCCGGCGCGAGATTCGCGGGCGGAGCGGTGGGCTCCGCGCGATACAGGAACTTGGTGCTCGCGAGAATCGACATCAGGCCTTTCTGAATTCCCGTCTCGAAGCCGCCGCCCTCGGCACGCGCTTGCGCGTAGAACTCGAGCGCCGGAGCGACGTCTTCCTGGCTCACGGGGCGGCGGAACGCGCCGCGCGAGAGGCTCGTCAGGATCTCGTTGGCGCAGGCCGGTTCCTCGCGCTCGTTCTGCGGGTAGCACGTGAAGACGCGCGAGCGGCTCTCGGTCGGTTCCGCGATGCCCGTGGGATCGTACGGCCCGATGATCTCCATGCCGTAGAGCCGCGGGATGTCGGGCACGCCTTCGCCCGGCACGAGCGACTGCAGCAGATAGTCGCCTTCGGCGTAGCTGCGCGCGACGAACGCTGCGCCGACGCTGCGACGCCCGGCTCTGACGTCGACGCGAATGCCGCGGAAGCGGTTCTTGATGGCCTCGACCTCTTTGATCTGGCCTTGATCGAGCGCTTTCGAGTCGACCTCGCCGCCGATGTCGTCGGTGAACACTTTCTTGCCGTCGATCGTGACGGCGACGGTGTGCGCGTACTCGAGCCAGCCGTACGGATAGCCGCGCAGCTCGGAGCCCGGGATCGACGAGATGTTCAGGTTGATCTCGTACGTGCCGTCGGCCGGGAAGTTGTGCTCGACGACGAGGCCGTCACGCGTGCCGAGCGGCAAGCCGTCGACGTGCGCCGTGCGCAGCCCGCGCTCGGAACGATAGTCCGCGCGTGTCGGCGCCGGCGCTTTTTCGCCGACGGCCATGATGCTGATGTCGCGTGCTGCGGCGACGTACTGCTCGACGTGCGTCGGCGTCACGCGCAAGACTTCGGCGACGTTGTCGAAGCCTTCGCTCGCCATGTCGGTCGGCAGCATCGAGCGCGCGTCGATGCGCACTCCGAGCAGGTCCTCGACGGCCGTCGCGTACTCGGTGCGATTCATGCGGTGCAGTGCGACACGGCCGGGCTCGGGACCGCGCGCGGCCGCTTCTTGGTCGAGGTAGTGCTCGAGCGCGACGACGAGCGCTTGCCGCTCTTCCATGTCGGGCCGCGGCTCGCCAGGGGGCGGCATCAGCCCGCCGCGCAGCTTGCGCACGACGTGCTCGAAAATTTCGGGTTTGGCCGCGACCTCGGCCGCCGTCACGTGCTCGAACGAGAGCTCGCCCGCGGCTTCGGCGTCGTTGTGGCAATCGGTGCAGAACCGGCCGAACAGCCCGATGTTCTGCGCGACGGCTTCCTCGGGCGGCGGCTCCGCGCAACCGGCGAGCAGCGCTACGCCCGCGACGGCCGCCGCGACCGGCAACTTGCGCCCCAGAAGCCTGTTACAACGAGTCACTGAGCCTCCCTGCCCACCACAGGCCGTTGTAGATGTTCGCGACGAAGCGCTCGCGGTTGTCGCCCCATTCGGCGTCGAATTCCTTCGTGACTTCCGCGTCGAGCATCTCGGGGATGCTGCGACCCTTGCGCATGAGGTTCTCGATGCGGCCGCGCACGACCTTCAGCATCTCGAGCTGCGCCGCGAGGTGCGAGCGCGGTTGCGCGGGTCCGCGCGCCGGCACGATCAGCGTGTCGGCGTTCGTGATCGCGAGGAGCTTCTCCGTCGCTTCGACGAGCCCGCCGATCCAGCCGCCGGTCGCGTAGTCGATGACGGGATACTCGCCGTGCGTCACGACGCCGCCCGCAGCGAGCACGTTGCGGTTCTTGAACCAGACATAGATGTCGCCGTCGGTATGCGCTTCGCGTAGATGCCCGTACTCGATCTCCTCGTCGCCGATCTCGGCGACGATCGGCTGCGGGTCGGTCGCATAGAAGGTGCGCGTCGGCAGCGCCGCGGTTTCGCGCGGCGTGTAGGTCTTGTCTTCCCAGTCGACGTAGTACTCGGTGCTCATCCAGAGCCGTGTCAGCTCGTGCGCGACGATGTCCGTGTCGCCGGAGCGCAGCGCTTCGTTGCCGCCCGTGTGGTCGGGATGCCAATGTGTGTTGAACAAGAGCTCGACGGACAGCAAGCCGAGCTTGCCGCGCACGAGCTTCGCGAGCTCGGCCGCCTGCTGCGGCGGACCGCTGTCGACGACCGCTGCGGCGCCCGCGGCGCGCAGCACGATGACGTTGCTGCTTAAACCCGTGACGAGCGTCAGATCGTCGCGCAGGGCGGCCTCGCCGAGCGGAGTAGCGCCGCTTTGCGCCGCCGCGCGGCGCGGTAGCCGGCCGCCGACGAGCGATGCTGCGGCCGCGCTCGCGGCGGCCGTTAGGAAGCGTCGACGCCCCGTATTCATGTCATCCATGCCCTCTATAATAATGAGACATAGCGGTCGGTTGCACGCCGTGCCGCCCTCTCTTGCTGATTCTTGGGCCAGCGATATTACGTTCCATCCGCGGCGACGGCGCAGACCTCTTGGCGGTTGAACGCGAGCTGGCGCATGCGCACGCGCCGATAGCCGTGGCGGCGCAGGCGATCGGCGAGCGCGGGCAGCTTCTCGGCCAGCGCTGGGTCCGTGAGCTTCAACGTCAATACGACCCCGGCCGGACGAGCGCCGCCGCTCATGACCCCATCGAGCGTGTCGAACGTGTAGTTCGGCGCCACGTTCGCGTCCATGACGAGCCAGCGGCACTCGCGGAATACGCTGCGCTTGACGTCCTTGGCCCGCGCGCGCACGTGCGTGAAGTGGGGATGAGCCGCAACGTCCGGGTCCATCTCGGCGGGATCGACGCCGGTCACTTCGAGGCCGCGCTCGAGCAGCGCGAGGCACGACCCGCCCGGCGAGCTGCCGATCTCGACGCAGCGGTCACCCGCTGCGATCGGCAGCTCCGACCATTCGAGCGCCTCGACGATCTTCAAGTACGCGCGCGAGATCATGCGCTGCGGCAGCGCGATCGGCGGCACACCGCCGGGCCAGCGCGTCTCGGGCGACTGCGCGCGGTGCCACCCGAGCCACCATTCGCCGCGCTCGACGAGCACGCAATCGAGCACGAGCTCGCCGCGCGCGGCGACTTCGTTGACGGCGGGCGGCTCGCTTGCCGCGGGCCGCTGCTCGACGAGCAAGGTGCCGACCGAGCGCGCGAGCGCGTCGGCAGCGCCGTCGTAACCTTCGTCGCCCGGCAGCGCGCGCTCGCGAGGCCATACGTGCAAGTTCGGCCACTGCCGGTCGGCGAGCTGCTCGGCAGCGAGCCGCCACGCGGCTTGCGCCAGCTCGAGGTCGCTGCCGCCCGCTACTTTGCCGGCGGAGTAACCCCACGTGCGCGCGAACACGCTGCGCAGAGCGAATTCGCTTCGCTGCGGCGCGTCGGGCAAGCGGAACGTCACGAAGCCGGCGCGCGAGAACGCGAAGCGCAGCTCGGGATGCTCGCGCGCGATCTCGTTTTTTAGAGCGCGCTCGAAGCCCGCTTGGGTTACGGCGAAAACGAAGCGGGCCGACATTGCATGGACGCGGGGACGTCGTCGAGGGTGCGGCCAGTATAGCTTCACGCTTCGGTGGGCGTTTGTTTCCGCGCGCAGTGGGCGTATCGTTGCTCGGGGTCGTCGGGGGGCTTCGATGAGCACCAGAATCGGCTTGATCATGGCGGCAGCGCTGGTGGCTGCGCCGGTCGCAGCGCATCACGGTGCCGGCGTATTCGAGCCGGAGAAGAAGGTCACGATCGAAGGCACGGTCACGGAGTTTCAGTTCGTGAACCCGCACGTGCTCGTGTACATCGACGTGAAAGGCGAAGGTGGCAAAGAGGTGAAGTGGGGCGGCGAGCTCACGAGCCCGAACCGTCTCGCACGCGACGCGCGTGCCGTGAAGTGGCACAAGGACATCTTGAAGCCCGGCGACGCGATCACGATGACGGGCCATCCCGCGCGCAACGGCGCACCGATGATGGATATCCTCAAGATCGTCGATGCACAGGGCACCGTGCTGATCGACGACGAATAGCGGGGGACACATGCGTTTCGAGCGAGGTGCGGCGGCTGCGGTCGCCTGCGTTCTGTTGCTCTCGACATCGGCGGCGTTCGCGCAAGTGCCGACGCGCGGCGAGCACAACGCCGACCTGACCGGCGTGTGGAACGGCGAGAACCCGCCAGGCACGGGCGCGTGGGCCATCAACACGTTCAGCCCCGAGTTGCCCGAGCTGACGGCCTGGGGGAAGGCCAGGTTCGACGCCGCGAAGCCGCAGCGCGGCCCGCGCGGCGTGCCCGTCGCGGAGACCGACGACCTCGCCTTCAAGTGCTATCCGCCCGGTACGCCGCGCATCTACTTGCATCCGTTCCCGATGGAGATCGTCCAGCTGCCGGGCCGAGTGCTGATGATCTTCGAGTACGACCACCTCGTGAGGCAGATCTACACCGACGGCCGCGAGCACCGCACGGACTTGGCGGCTTCTTGGATGGGCGATTCGATTGGCCGTTGGGAAGGGCAGACGCTCGTCGTCGAGACGACGAATTTCAACGACAAGACGTGGCTCGACCGCATCGCCGTGCCGCACAGCGAGGAGATGAAGCTCGTCGAGCGTTTCCACTTGAACGCGCAGGGACAGCTGCAGATCGACATGCGCGTCGAAGACCCGAAGGCGCTCACGAAGCCGTGGGAATTCTCGCGCTACTACGGCAAGACGGACTGGACGATCGAGGAGCTCGTCTGCGAGGACAACGCGACGTACGAAGAATTCGAGAACGAGCTGCTCGAGTTCGACGGCAAGGGCACCGAGTAGAGCCATGCCGATCGTAGTGGGTTGCCTCGCCCTGATGGCGCCGCGATTCGCCATCGTGCTCGTCGTGCTCTTCAGCGACTACATCGGCCGGGCGTACGAAACCGTGGTGTGGCCGTTCCTCGGGTTCTTGTTCATGCCGTTGACGACGCTGGCCTATGCGTGGGCGATCAACAGCCGCGGATCGGTCGAGGGCTTTCAGCTGGTCGTCGTCGTCGTTGCGGTTCTGATGGACCTCGGCCTGCTAGGCGGGTCGGCGGCGAGCCGCAAGCGAGCCTCACCGTAGGAACGCCGGAAACCGGAAGTCGGCCATGTTCGCGTCCAGCTGCACGCCGGCGCTGTTGATCGCCATCGACGCCGTTCGATAACCGGTGACGGCCACCACGACGTCCATGAGCTGCTGCGTATCGAGACTCGGCGCGAGCTCGTCCCAAGTCGCGTCCGAGATTCGGTCGTCGCGAAAGAGCTCGTCGGTCGCGCGCAGCAGTGCCGTCTCGAGCGCATCGCCGCCCGGCGCATCGGGGCCGCGTGCGATGCGCTCGACGTCGGCGTCGGTCATGCCTGTGCCTTTGCCTGCGCGCATGTGTGCGGCCCACTCGTACTCCGAGCGGCACAGCACGCCGATGCGCATCAGGAGCAGCTCGCGCTGGCGCGGCGTCAACGTCGTGCCGGCGCGGATGTGCGTGCCGACGGCGTTGCGCAGCTCGTCGGCCGGCGGATTACGCACGAAGGTCGCGAACACGTTCGCCGCCGGCCGGCCCGAATTCGTCGGATCGAGCCGCGCCCGCTGCACCGGCGTCCACTCGTGCGGTTGGAGCGGCGCAATGCGCGGCGGCTTGCCCTCGAGGCGTCGGTTCGTCCACTGCGCCGCGACGCGATACGGAATGCCCGCAGGGAAGCGCTCGCCGAGATCGCTCTCGATCGCGACGCCGAGCGTGTTGAACACGCCCGCGTGCATCGTCATCTCGCCGACGCCGTAGACCAAGTCGACGAGCTGGTTCGTGTCGTACTCGGCGCTGAGCGCGGCCCAAGTCGAATCGCTGACGAACGAGTCGACGTGCAGCTCGTCGGCGGTGCGCAGCAGCACGGCTTCGAACGCGTTCCAACCGCTGGCGTCGGGACCTTCCGCGATGCGCGCGAGGTCCGCGCGTGTCATGCCGCCGCGCAAGGCTCGTTGCGCGTGGTGCGCCCACAAATATTCGGAGCGTGTGAGCCAGGCGGTGCGCAGGTGCATCAGCGCGCGATGCCGTGGCGGCAGCGTCGAGTCGTTCGACAGGTAGTGCTCGTAGGGCAGCAGCGCTTCGGCCATCGCCGGATGGTGGAGGTAAGTCGCGACGGCGTTTGTCATCCCCGACGCCGCGAAGCGTTCTGCGACGGCGCGCTGCTGCTCGTTGAGCCGCCATTCCGGCACCGGCGCGATGCGCGGCGCCGCGAGCGCTGGGCCCATGGCGAGCGCCGCCAACACGAGCAATACGCGATTCGCACGGTTCCGATTCCACATGGTCCACCCCCGGGTGAGCCCTACTTTACGGGCGGACGAGATAGCGCGGGTCGGCGTCGGCCAGCGGCCTAAATTTCTGCACGCGGCCTGTGTCGACCTCGGCCGTGTAGAAGTTGCCTTCGCTGTCGACGCTCATGCCGTGCACGCCCCACATGCCGCCGGGGAACGTGCCCCACGTTCCCCACGAGTAGAGCAGCGTGCCGTCGAGTGAATACTTCAGGATCTTGTTCGTGCCGCGATCGGCGGCCCACAGGAAGCCGGCGCCGTCGATCAGGAACAAGTGAATGTCGGACGGCGGCCCGCCGAAGCTCCACTGATCGAGGAACTTGCCGTTCTCGTCGAAGACCTGTGCGCGGTTGTTCGCGCGGTCGTTGACGAACACGCGGCGTGTGCGCGCGTCGACGGCGATTCCGTGCACGTTGTTCAAGTAACCGGGGCGAGTGTCGTTCGGCGGAGCGCCTCGTTGGCCCCAGGCCGTGAGGTATTTTCCACTCGCGTCGAACTTCACGACGCGCGTGTTCTCGTAGCCGTCGGCGACGAAGAACGTGCCGTCCGGCAGCCACGCCATGAACGTCGGACGGAAGAAGTGCGTCGCGTCGGCGCCGGGCTCGTTGACCGTGCCGATCGTCTGCACGAGCCGCTTGCCGTCGTTCGTGAACTTGAAGATCGCCTGGCGAAAATCGTCGACGATCCAGACGTGCTTGTCGGGATCGTACGGGCTCACGTAGACGGCGTGTGGCCGCGCGAGCATCGAATCCCACTGCGTCCAGTCCTCGACGATATTGCCGCTGCGGTCGAAGACGAGGATGCAGTGCTCCCAGCGCGCGTCGACTCCGAGCACGCCGCCCGCGTCCTGCCAGGCTTTCAATCCGTCCGGCGGCATCGCGCCCGCGGCGCCGCCCGCCGGCGGGCTCGCGACGGTCGCGTCGCGGATCGGCAAACGGAACACGGGAAACTCGACGCTCGGCGCGACGCTGCGCAGCCGCTGCGTCGCAGGCCGTTCGATGACGGGCAACTCGCCGCGCATGAGCACGAAGATGCGATCGGGGCTCACCGCGAACACGCTCTGCGCAGCGCCGTACGTCCAGGCGTCGTGGCCGGGCAGCTGCGCGAGCGGCTTCGGCCAATCGGCCACGACGGCGTAGTGGCCGTACGTGTCTTGCCCGCCTTTGCGTCCCGGGAAGATCGCGCCGTCGTTCTGCGCGTGTGCTGCGCCGGCGGCCAGCGCGAGGGCGGCGGCGAGCGTCCGCGCAACTCTCCCCACCGCGCTACCCGGGCGGAGCCGTCGCGAGTCGAGCATCGATCCGCGTGATCTCTGTTTGCGCCGCGGCGGTTTCTGCTTCGTCCAACCCGCCGGACGCGATCGCGTTCTGCAAGTGCAGGCGAGCTTCGCCGTAGTTCTGCTGCGCAGCCGCGACATTGAAGAGAATCTGCTCGGCTTTCCCACGCTCGAAGGGATTCAACCGGTCGAGCTTCAGCTTGCCGACCGCCGCGCGTGCATCGTCGTACCGTTTGCCGTTGAGCGCCGTGATGGCGTCGTTGAACGCTTTGCCCGTGCTCGGGCTGATCACGCGCGCCGCTCCGGTCGGTGACGGCGCAAACTCGCGGACGGCCTGCGGCGGTCCGGCTTGCTGAGCGGGCGTTGTGGCCGGTGTGAGTGCGATGACGAGCACGATGGCCGAGACTTGCGCAAGCCATGACCGGTTCGTTGCCGTACGCATGGTGAGGCCTCCCCCAGGCTGGTCGTGAGCTACAGCCGACGCGCAACCTTAGCATGCGCCTGCGCGCCAGGCGCTTCGAACGGCTCCGCGGCCTCTTGTCACCGACCGTGCCCCAAGCCATCGTAATCGCCCGAGGCGAGGTGGGGGCGGGCAGTCGTGGCGCAAGTCGGTCGAAATCGATGGATGGTTCGCGCGATCCGCGAGGTCGCGGCGCTTCTCGGCACCGCGCTGGCAATGGCGGCGTTCGCTCAGGCCCAGCCTGCCGTGCCCGCGGTCGCCGATCCCGCAGTCGCGAAGGCCATGACCGCAGCGGCGCGCGCGCTGCTCGAATCCGTACGCGGCGCGCCCGAATTCTCGGAGCGCCTGCAGAGCTTCTCGATGGAGGACAAGCTGCTGCTGCCGACCGACAGCCCGTGGCGAGAGCAATGGCAGTACTGGCCCACGCCGCGCTCCGGTTTGTCGTTCGACCTCATGCACGCGAAACATCGCGCGCTGACGCACGAGCTGCTGTGGCAGCTCTTGAGCAACCGCGGCTACCACAAGCTGCTGAACATCATGCAGCTCGAGAGCGTGCTGCAGGCGACGTCGGGCACCGGCTTCCCGCGCGGCATCGAGGACTACAGCGTCACGTTGTTCGGCGAGCCGAGCGAGACGCAACCGTGGGCCTGGCGCTTCGAAGGTCATCACATTTCGCTGTCGATCAGCGTCGTGCCGGGTCAGGGCTTCACGGTGACGCCGACGTTCTTCGGCGCGGACCCGGCCGAGGTCATGCAGGGCCCGCTTGCAGGGCTGCGCGTGCTGCGAGTCGAGGACGACACGGGGCTCGAGCTCGCGAATTCGCTGACGGCGGCGCAACGCGCGAAGGCCGTCGTGCCCGGCACGCCGGAATGGAACGCGAAGGGCGGGTTCAGCTATCCCGGCGACGTGCCCTGGGATTTGATCGCGGTCACGATCGTCCAGGATCGTAGCGCGTGGAACGACTGGAAGACGGTGCTGAAGCCGGACGGCATCGCGTTCCGCGATCTCGACGGTGCGCAGCAAGCCAAGCTGCTCGCGATTCTCGACGAGGTCTTCACGACGTACCGCCCCGAGATCGCCGACACCTATCGCCGCTCGCTAGACCTCGACTCCCTCATGTTCGCGTGGATCGGCGGACTCAAGAAGGGCGAGCCGCACTACTACCGCGTCCAGACGCGCGACTTCCTGTTCGAGTTCGACAACGTGCAGGGCAACGCGAACCACATCCACGAGGTGTGGCGCAGCCGCGCCGGCGATTTCGGCGAAGACCTGCTGGCGCGCCATCGCGCGGCCGCGCACTGAGCGTTTAGGGTGCCGTGACCGTATAGCCGCGCGCCGCGAGCTGCGCGAGCAAGCCGTTGGCTGCGACCAGATCCCACATCGGCAGCACGGAGAACGACGTGTCGTAGGTCGCGAGCGCGCGCTCGGCTTCCGCCAGCCATTTCGAGTAGAGCTCGTCGCGAAGGTCGACGAATCCCGGCGCCGAAAACAGCGCCTCGAGGCAGTTACCCTGCGAGTCCGGATAGTCGAACCGCTTCAGCGCTTCGGCGTCGCCAATCGCCCAGGCGTTTGCGCGCTCCTTCATGCCTTCCAAGTCCGTCTCGATGCTCGTCATGATCGACTCGAAACACGCGAGCTCCGCTTCGGGCGTGACCTTCGCGAGCTCGTCGAGAACTTCCTCGGGCTCGCGCTCCGCGAGCACGTCCGCTTCCTCGGCTTTCGAGCGGCGCATCTTGCGTTCGAGCGTCTTCCCCACATCGGAGTCCATCTCGAGGCCCACGTTGTCGAGCGCAGCGCTGTACAGGCGCATCGCAGCGAGTGCAGGGCGCATGTCTTCTTCGTCGTCCTCGATCTTCGGCCGGTAACGCGTGCGCAAGGCCACGTAGCGCGCGTAGAGCTCCGCGGGCACGTGCTCGGCGAGCGTCGTGTCGTCGGGAAGCCGTACGAGCCGGCGCGCGCTGCGCATCAAGCGGAACAAGCGGATCGGGTTGTACGTCATCGCGCTGACGCGCGGGCTACCGATGACGCCGCCTGCGCGCTCGAGCACGCGCTCGGCATTGCGCGGGTCCCAGTCGAGACCTTTCGGCAGCGGCGTGAGCTCGCCGAAGATCCACAGCGTGCGAGCACCCGAGGTGACCTTCCAGAGCGGCGGCCCCGGATATCGGCCGACGACGGTGATCTCCTCGATCGTCGTAGCTCCGCCGCCCGCGGACTGCGCCGCGCCGTCGTCTGCCGGCAGCGTTGCCGCGAGCACGGCGACGAGTGCCGTCACATAGCGAAGCCGAGTGCGCATCGCGCGATCTTAGCAACGGGGCCCGGGCAGGCGTAGCATCCAGACGAAGTCTCAGGGGCGGCTTGGGGGCGAGCATGCGGCGAAGCGCGGCGAAGATCTTGACGACGCACGTCGGCGCCCTCCCGAGCCCGCCCACGACCTGGGGCGACAAAGTCGCCGACTCCGTGCTGCGCACGGCGGTTCGCGACGTCGTGGCCGCGCAGCTTGCTGCGGGCACCGACGTCGTCAACGAGGGCGAGATCACGAAGGGCGGCAACTGGGTCACCTTCATCAATTCGCGTCTGTCGGGCTTCGTCGGCGTGCCGGCCGAGGGCACGGCCGCGCTGCTGCGCTCGAGCGCCGACTGGAAGGAGTTCGACGACTTCTACGCGAAGGCGTTGGCCGGCGGCACGCTGTTCGAGCAAACCGCGAGCGCGCCGGTGCAGACGTCGGGCATCCGCGACTGGATCTGCCGCGAGCCGATTCGCTACACGGGCTTGAAAGCGTTGCAGCGCGAGATCGATCTCTTGAAGGGCGCGCTCGGCTCGCACGCCGCGTCCGATGCATTCCTGACGACGACGGCGCCGGCGAGCATCGAGGTCGGGCGCAAGAACGAGCACTACAAGAGCGAGGAAGAGTTCGTCTACGCGTTGGCCGAGGCGCTGCAAGTCGAGTACGAGACGATTGCGAAGGCCGGACTCAACGTGCAGATCGACGACGCGTGGCTGCCGGCGCTATGGGACCGCATCGGCATCGAGATGGGGCTGCCCGCCTACAAACGCTATTGCATGCTGCGCGTCGAGGCGCTGAATCACGCGCTGCGCAACGTGCCCGAGGAGCAAGTTCGCTACCACTTGTGTTGGGGTAGCTGGCACGGCCCGCACAAGCACGACATCCCGCTCGCGGACCTCGTCGACGTGATGTTGAAGGTCAAAGCTCAGGCGTATCTGTTCGAGGCCGCGAATGCGCGCCACGAGCACGAGTACACGCTGTGGGAGCGCGTGAAGCTGCCGGCGGGCAAGATCCTGGCGCCCGGGGTCGTGACGCACGCGACGCCGATCGTCGAGCATCCCGAGCTCGTCTCGCAGCGCATTCAGCGCTTCGCGCGCCTCGTCGGCCGCGAGAACGTCATCGCCTCGACGGACTGCGGCTTGGGGCTACGCTGCCACCCGCAAATTGCGTGGGCGAAGCTCGAAGCTCTGAGCGAAGGTGCCGCGCTCGCGAGCAAGGCGCTCGGCTACTGAGTCGCCGGCGTCGCGGCCAGTGTGTCCGCGATTGCCGCGGCCACCTCGTGTTCGAGCGCATCGGTGCTTTCGCGGCTCCCGTCGAAGCCGTCGACCCACAGCTTCTCTTCGCGATCGCCGCTGATCGCATAGGTTTCGACGCTAACGCCGTCGCCCTGCGCTCTGACACGCGCCTGGATCAGGATGTCGGCGTTGAGCGCGGCGCCGATGTCGCGCGGTCGGCGCGCTGCCGAGTACTCGGCGCGCGCCGCGGAGCTCGCGACGACGCTGAAGCGGCCGTCGCGAACGAGTTCTGCCGTCACGCCTTCGGTCAAGCGCTGCGCGAGCGAGCCGTCTTCGTCGCTTGCGTCGGGCGTGAAGGGCAGTACCGCGATTCGCAGAGGGGATGAACTCGAAGGCCCGGGTCCCCACGCGACGAGGGCGGCAGCCGCGGCGCCTGCGGTCACGACCGCGCCGAGCGCCCACGCGAACCGCGCGCGCCGCGGCGGTCTCGCGTGTACGGCGGCCGCGGCAAGCGTTGCCGCGCCATTTGCGGAGTGCGTGCCGTTCGCGGCGGCCGGCCGGTCGCCGGTCTTCGCAATCGGCGCGTAGCCGCCTTTCGGCAGGCTCAGGACGATCGCATCGTTGCGCCCTTCGCCGGCGTAATACTCGGCGAGCTTCGAGCGCAGGCGCGCGGCCTCGACGCGGACGATCGAATCGACGCGCGGGTCGTACTCCGCATCGCGGTCGAAAACCTCGACGCCGATGACGTATTCCTTGAGCCGTTCGCCTTCGCCGGCGAGCGTACGTTCGACGACGAACTTCAAGAACCGGCTCATGCGGCCCGCGTTCGCGAACCCGCCGCTCGCGAGCAATCGGTCGAGCTGACGGCGTACGTCGTCTTCGGTCGGCGGCATGCGCCTAGTCTCCCACAAGTGCGCGGCCACACGGCCCACCGCAAGCGGCGGCCACGGCGCGGCGCGGGGTTACTAACGGTTAGAAGCTAACGGCGACTGACTCTGAAGCCTAGGATTTGGGCCGGAGACTCGAGCTCGCGGACTTTCCCGCTGACCCTTTCGGAGACAGCCATCATGATGCCGTTCGATCGCTCCTTTCGCCTTGCCGCGGCGCTCGCCGCAGCTCTCGGGCTCGCGTCCGTCGCTTCGGCCGGGCCGCCGCTGATCTGCCATCCCTTCGTCACGGACGCCGGCGCACCGCTCCTGCCTTGGGCAGAAGGGCGGGGCTGGCGTTTGCCCGACGCAAGCTACGACGTGAGCGGCCTCGTAGCCGATACGCTCGAACTGCTGTCTCCCAGCGCGCCGATCCTCGCGCGCATGGAGAACATGCGCCGCGCGACGATCTACGCCGAGGCGGACCCGAATGTCGCGGGGGCGTTGCTGCACGCCGTGCTCGAGCGAACGGAGACCGCGCCGCTCGACTCGCGCGCGGCGGCGCTCGAGTGGTTCGACTTGGGTTACTTGGTCGAAACGTATCGGCAGCTCGGCGTCGTGTACGAGTACGACATGTTGCCGGGCCGCGAGCGCTTCGTGTCGCTCGTGCCCGCCGAGCTTGCACAGCTCGACGGCTATGAGCTCGTGCAGAAAGCGCTCGCGCTGGCGCCCGAGGCGGAGGCGGAGCTTCAGTACGCGTCTTCGCTGATGACGCGCCAGCCGTTGACGGACGTGCATCGTACGCGTGCCGCCGCCGCTGCCGCGCCGGACTCGCTCGTTGCGCTGAACCTCGCGCGCTGACGAGCGCGCGCGACCGACCCTGCGGTCGCTCTGCCGTGCAGAAGCGACCGCAGGGTTGGCTTTGTCCAGTGGTCAGTCGCGGCGCAGGTCGTGTACGGCGGCCGCCGCGTCCGATCCACCCGCGCCGCCGCCCATGAGGCGATCGACGAGCCGGCTCACGTGCTGCGGCGACTTCGTCTTGCGCGCGAGCAGCGCGTAGACGACGGGCACGGCGAACAGCGTCAGGAACACGGCGACCGTCATTCCGAAGAACACGACGATGCCGATCGGCCGCCGCTGCTCGGCGCCCGCGCCGCTCGCGAGCATCAAGGGCAGGGCGCCGAACGCCGTGCACAAGCTCGTCATGAGCACGGGGCGTAGGCGAGTGACGGCGGCCTGCACGACGGCGTCGACGAACTCGAGCCCGCGGTCGCGCAGCTGGTTCGCGAACTCCACGATCAAGACGCCGTTCTTCGCCGCGATGCCTATCAACATGATGACGGCGATCTGGCTGAAGATGTTGACGGTGAGGCCGAACAGCTTGAGGCCGAACACCGCGCCGAGCAGCGCGAGCGGCACCGTGACCATGATGATGACGGGATGCACGAAGCTCTCGAACTGCGCCGCGAGCACGAGATAGACGACAGCAAGCGCGAGCAAGAACGTGAAGTAGAGCTGTTGCCCGGTGCGCGTGAACTCGCGCGTCTGGCCGTCCCAGTCGAGATTCGCCTCGGGCAGCTCGCGCGCGACCGTGTCCTGAAACCACTTCACGGCTTCGCCCATCGTGTAGCCGTTCGCGAGGTCGGCCGAGATCTTGATCGCGCGCAGGCGGTCGAATCGCGCGAGCTGCATGGTTCCGGACGTCTCTTCGAGCCGCACGACGCTCGACAGCGGGATCAACTGGTCGCTGCGCCCGGCGCGCACGCGAATGTTCGTCAAGTCCGTCGTGGTCTCGCGGATGTCGTCGCGGCCCTGCAGGATCACGTTGTACTCGCGGCCGCGATCGATATAGGTCGTCACGATGCGCGAGCCGAGCACGGTCTCGAGCGTGCGGCCGACGCTCTCGAGCGAGATGCCGAGATCCGCGGCGCGGTCGCGGTCGATCGACACGCGAATCTGCGGCTTACGCTCTTTGTAGTTGCTCTGGACGTTCGCGAGGCCCGGGTTCGCCTGCGCGAGCTGAAGGATCTGGTCGGACCACACGGCGAGGCTTTCGTAGTCGGGGCCGCCGATCACGGCCACGACGGGCGATTGCAAACCGCCGCGCCCGAGGCCGCCCGGTTGGCCCATCGAAACGCGTACACCGGGCAGCTTGCGCGCCTCGGCGAGCACGGGCTGCATGATTTCCTGGACCGTGTGCTTGCGCTCGTCCCAGTCCGAGAAGATCAGGAATGCGCGCGCGGTGTTGATGTCGCCGGTGCGCAGATCGTTGCCGCCCTGACCCGGGACGCGCACGAGCACGCGCGCGACTTCGCCGGAGCCCATGGTCTTCAGCGCGATCTCTTCGAGCTGGCGCGCGTAACGGTCGATGTAGTCGAAGCTCGAGCCCTCGGGCGACTCGATGCCGATGAATGCACGGCCGTTATCGGATTGCGGTGTGAACTCGGCCGGGACGGACAGGAACGTCACGACGCCGACGCCGATCAGCGCCGCGAGCACGGCGACGACGGCGAACGAATGCCGCAGCGCTCCGCGCAAGCAGCGTTCGTAGAAGCTCGCGAGCAGCTTGAAGAACCGGTCGATGGCGGCCGCGAACCCGGTGCGGTGCTCCTGCTCGGGTAGGCGCGAGGCGAGCATCGGTGTCAGCGTCAACGCGATCAGCGCCGAGAATGCGACGGCGGCCGCGAGCGTGAAGCCGAACTCGCGGAACAAGCGCCCCAAGTCGCCCGGCAAGAACGAGATCGGCACGAACACGGAGATCAGCGTCAACGTCGTTGCGATGACGGCAAAGCCGATCTCGCGCGAGCCCGTGATCGCGGCGACGAGCGACGGCGCTCCCATCTCGTGACGGCGGTGGATGTTCTCGAGCACGACGATCGCATCGTCGACGACGAGGCCGATCGCGAGCACGAGGCCGAGCAGCGTCAGCACGTTGACCGAGTAGCCGAGTGCGTACATGACCGTCAGCGATGCGACGATCGACACGGGGATCGTCACGGCCGGGATCAACGTCGCGCGCACGTTGCCGAGGAACAGGTAGATGACGCCGAGCACCGACGCGAGCGCGAACGCGACCGCGATCAGCACCTCGCGCAGCGCCGCCTCGATCGGTATCGCGTTGTCGATGCTGACCTCGAGCTTCATGCCGGCCGGCAACGTTTCCTTGATGCGCTCGACTTCCTCGCGCACGCCGCGCGCGATGTCGAGCGTGTTGCCCTTCGACTGGGCCTGCACCTGCATCATCAGGCCCGGCACGCCGTTCAAACGGCTGTACGAGCGCTCATTCTCCGCGGCGAGCTGCACGTCGGCGACCTCGCCGAGCCGCACGAGGTGGCCTTCGGCGCCGCGCTCGATGACGAGATTGCGAAAGTCTTCTTCGTTCTCGAGCCCGACCATCGTGCGCAGCGAGAACTCGCGCGTGCGCGACTCGATGCGGCCCGCGGGAAGCTCGACGTTCTCGCGCCGCAGCGCGTCTTCGATATCGGTGACCGTGAGCTGGCGCGCGGCGAGGGCCTGCCGGTCGATCCAGACGCGCATGGAATAGCGGCGGCCGCCGACGATGCCGACGCTCGCGACGCCGGGAACCGTCGACATGCGATCGACGATGTTGCGCTCGGCGTAGTCCGTGAGCTCGAGCATCGGGATCGTGTCCGACGAGAATGCGAGCGTGACGACGGAGTCGGCGTTCGCGTCGGCCTTCACGATCTGCGGCGGGTCGGCTTCGGGGGGCAAGCCGCGCATGACGCGCGAGACGCGGTCGCGCACGTCGTTGGCCGCTGCGTCGACGTCGCGATTGACGTCGAACTCGATACGCACTTGCGAGCGCTCGTCCTCGCTATCGGACTCGATCTTGAGGATGCCCTCGATGCCTGCGACGGAGTCCTCGATGATCTGCGTGATCTTCGTCTCGATGATCGCGGCCGAGGCGCCGCGATACGCCGTCGTGATGGAGACCGTCGGGCGGTCGATGTCGGGGTACTCGCGGACGGACAGCCGCTGCAGCGACACCAAGCCGAAGATCACGAGCATCATGCTCAGGACCGTCGCGAACACCGGCCGGCGAACCGACAGATCCGAGATACGCATGCGTCAGCTCGCGCCGCCGGTGTCTTCTTGAACCGTGCTGCCGTCGCGCACGTGCTGCGTGCCGTCGACGACGACGCGCTCGTGCTCGTGAACTCCTTCGACGATCTCGACGTAACCGGGCTTGCGCTTGCCGGTTTTCACTTCGCGGCGCTCGACGACGCTGTCGTGCACGACGAAGACGTAGGCTTTGCCGCGCTCGGGCACGAGGGCTTCCTCGGGCACGAGCAACGTCGGCGTGACCTCGCCTTGCAGGCTTACGGTCATGAACATGCCTTGGCGCAGCAGGCCGTCCGGGTTCGCGAGCTCGGCGCGCACGATGACGGAGCGCGTGACGGGGTCCACGCGCGAATCCATGTTCGTGACGGTGCCTTCGAACGTGCGGTCGGGGAGGCCCGTCGCGGATGCTTTGATCGGCAGGCCGCGAGCGAGCACGAACAGATACGTCTCGGGCACCGTGAAGTCGAGCTTGATGATGGACGTGTCGTCGAGCGTCGTGATGACGGTGCCGGGGCTCACGAAGCTGCCGACGCTGACGTGGCGGAATCCGGTGTGGCCTTTGAACGTTGCGCGGATCACGGTGTCGTCGAGCCGCGCTCGCGCCGCGGAGACGCGCGCCGTGTCGGCTTTGAGATCGGCCTCGACGGTCTCTAGGTCCGCTACGGACAGCGCCTGCCGCGACTGCAGGTCGCGGCTGCGATCGAAGGCGCTCTTGCTGCGCGCGAGCGCCGCTTCGGCTTCGGCGAGCGCGGCTCGCGTCTGAGCGTCGTCCATCTCGACGAGCACGGCGCCGCGTTCGACCTCGTCGCCTTCTCTAAACCGGATCGCGGTGACGGTGTTCGACGCTTTCGACGTGACTTCGACGGATTCGTTGGCCTGGGTCGTGCCGACGGCCTCGATCTCGATGCCCATCGGCTCGGTGAGGGCGGGGCGGGTGATGACCGGGATCGGGGCGTTCGAGGCCGACGCCGCGCGCGTCGCGGACGGCGCATCCGAGCAAGCGGCCGCGGCCAAAGCCAGCGCGCAGACCGCGGCGACCCGTAGGCCGGCTACGTTACGGAGCGCGACGGTCGTGCGCGGCTGTCCGCGTTCCTTGCATGACATGAGGAATAGTCTTGAGGGCTCCGATCGAAGACGTTTTATAGCACACGCCCCCCATACAGACTGCCGCACCCGCGCCCGCCCCCCATCCTAAGTGGGGAAGCGCAAGAAAACTTTGGACTACGGGAAGGTTAGAAGGCGTATTCGAGCGACACGGACGAGAACCGGTCCGTGTTCTCGATGCCGACCGGGACGTCCGAGTTCTTCTTGATCACGACCGAGAGCACGACGGCGATGTTGCCGACGACCCGGGCTTTCAGCGACGTCGTCGATTCCGTGTAGCGGTTCTCGTCGCCTTGCTCGATCAGGAGCTTCTGATTGAACTCCGACGTCTCGCTGATCGTGAGCACGTAGTCGAGCGCCCCGCGCACGATCGCCTCGTCGAGTTCTTCGCCCGTGACGAGGTCCGATTGCTTGGTACCGGCGCCGCCTTCGAGCGCGAGCCTGTTGCGCGGGGTGTCGAGGAGCCGGCGGCCGTAGCCGATGGCCTCCGAGACTTGCCGGTCGTAGCCCGAGAACCGGTCTTGGCGCCAGTCGGCGGAGAAGAACAAGTAGCTCGTCTCCGAGAAGTCGCGTTGCGCTTTGTAGCCCGCCGCGTACGACTCGGCCGTCGTGATGCCGTCGGTTCGTGCGTTGATCGCGAGCGCGGTCCAGTCGTGCTTCCACGGGCCGTCGAGATCCCACGTCACCTTGAACGATGCATTCGCGTTCTTGCTCTCGGTGTTGCCGGTCGTCGCGAGATAGCCGAGCGAGACCGTGCCGACCAGCGGGTCGGCTGCCGCAGGCGCCGGGGCTGGGGCTTGCGCCAGCGCGGGGCCGGCCGCGACGGCGAGCAAAGCGAGAGGGTAGAGCTGTCGCATGATTCGTTCCCGACGAAAAATCGCGGGCCGCAGGATACCTGCAGTGCGCGCGAAGGACTACTCGGCCTTAGGTCTAGCGCGCCGCGATCGGCTCGCCGCGCGCGGCGCGCAGCCGGGCAGCGATGTCTTCGGATACGACGGTGTTGCGGCCCGCGACGCGGCCGAGCGCGGCGTCGACGGGCGTTCTGCCGAGCGCGTCGCTGATCTTCGGGTCCGCGCCTTTCGCCAGCAGATGCTCGACGACGTCGGCCCAGCCGTTCTTCACGGCGCCGTACAGGGCGTTTTGCCCTTTGCGTTCCGTCACCGCGTTCGGTTGCCGGCCGACGTTCGCGGTACGGCTGCTGTCATCGGTGATCTTCGCGTTGATGTCGGCGCCGGCGGCAAGGAGCATGTCGATTAGCGCGATCGCGCGCGCTTGCGCTTGCTGCGCGTTGACCGGCTGATCGCCGAAGCCGCGCCCCGAGCCATGACCGGCCGCCGCCAGCAAAGGAGTCATGCCGTGGACGCTCGGCAGATCGACGAGCGCGCCGTGTTCCAGCAATAGCCGGGCGGTTTCGACGTCGGCGCCGATTGCGGCGCGCAGCAGCGGCGTCGTGCCCGTGTTCAGCAACTCATCGGCGAAACGGCCGTTGTTGCCGCCGCGGCTCGGGCGATGCATGTTCAGCTGCGCGTTCGGATTGACGCCGGCCTCGAGCAAGCGCTGTACGAGGTCGGTCGCGGAGGTCTCGGACGACGATGTCGGATGCGGCTGGCGTCCGCGGAACGAGCTCATGTCGGTCGCGATGTACAGTGCCGTGCGCCCGTACCAGTCCCAGACATGCGGGTTCGCGCCGGCGTCGAGAAGCACGCGCGCGGAGTCGAAGCTCATGTTGTCGATCGCGATCATGAGCGGCGTCATGCCTTCGGGTGTCGGCGTGTCGATGTTCGCGCCGGCCGCGAGCAGCGAGCGCACGCAGCGCGTGCAGCCCGAGCGTGCCGCGTACAAAAGCGCGGTCAGCCCGCCGACGGGGCGATACTGCGCGCGCGGCTCCGCCGTGATCTGCGAGTCCCAGTCGTTGGCCGACGCGCGCGCGTTGACGTCGGCGCCGTTGTCGATCAAGAACTGCGTGAGCTCGGGGTAGTTGCCGTCGACGGCCCACATCAGCGCGGTCTGATCGCGCCACGCTTCGCGCGCGTTCACGTCGGCGCCGCGCTCGACGAGCAGCTTCGCGACGTCGAGCGCGCCGATGCGCGCCGCGAGCATGAGCGCCGTTTGGCCGTCGCCGTTCGGCGATTCGGCGTCGGCTCCGCCGTCGAGGAGCTGCTTCACGAGCTCCAAATCACCGATCTTGACGGCCTCCGCGAGCGGGCTCGAGCCGTACTTGTTCGTGACGTCGGCTTTCGCGCCGCGGTCGAGCAGCTCGGCGATCAGCTCGCGGTCGACCTTGTAGACGGCCCAGTGCAGCGGCGTCGTGCCATCGCCCTGGGTTGCGTTGACGTCGGCGTCGTCCTCGATCAGCTCGAGGGCCGCCGCGCGTTCGCCGTTCTGGATCGCGTTGGCGAGCGGGCTCTGCGCATGCGCAGCCGCGCAGGCAAGGAGCAGCGAGAAGGCGAGCGTCAGGTGTTTCATACGATGTCGTGCGACAGAGTGTTGTTGTGGCCCCAGAAGCCCTTGTGCGCGTCGTAAACGAATTTCTTCGGGTCCGTCCAGGTGCGCCCCGTGCCTTCCATGATGCCGGCGGCGAGCATGTCTTCGTTCGTTTCGCCCTTGCGGATGCGCTCGAAGAAGCGCGCGAACAAGAGCTCGCACATGTCGTACTCGGCTTGCACGGCCGCGCGTCCCACCGGTGCGCCGTAGCTCGGCACGAAGCGCGTGCGCGCGTCCGTGAGCTCGAGCAGCTTCTTCAGCGAATCGATACGGCCGCCGAGCCAACCGCCGCCGAACCAGTCGAGCTCGACGTCGGCGTGCGGCGCGATTGCGTCGCCGACTGCTATGACGTTCTGATCGCGAAAGTAGACGTAAGCGTCGCCATCGGTGTGGGCTTCGAGCAAGTACCCATACTCGATCGTGTGTCCGCCGATGGTCTTCTCGGCGGTCGTATAGAAGCTCTCGGTCGGCTGTGCTTGGATCGGGACCGGTGGCCGATAGCGATCCTCGGAGGGGAGGTAGTAGCCAACTGCCAGGCGCAAGCGCGTCTTCTCGTGCGCGACGATGTTGGCCCCTGTCCGACCAATCGCCTCGTTGCCACCAATTTGGTCGAGGTGCCAGTGCGTGTTGAACAGGGTGTGAACACGACCGCCGAGCGATTCCTCGGCGAAGTCGAGCACGAGGTTTTGCGCGCCGCTGCTCTGGCCCCCGCTATCCACGAGCACGGCGCCTTCGCTCGTCTTGAGGCCGACGACGTTGCCGCCGACCTCCCAGTGGAGCAATAGGTCGTCCGTGATGGGCTCGATCTTCGCGGAGGCCGGACGCACGGCCGCCGCCACGGCCATGCCGAGCGCGCCGGTGAGCAGCGTCCTGCGATTCAACGCGCCGAGCATCAGACGCCCGCGATCTCGCCGGTGCTGTCGGCGAAGCTCTTCATCTCGAGCCCGGCCTTGTTGAGCACCGTCAGCAGCAAGTTCGTGAGCGGCGTGTGCTCGGGCAGCTCGACCTGCTGGCCGCCTTTCAAGCGGCCGTTCGCGCCGCCGACCAGCATGTTCGGCAGCGGATAGTTGTTGTGCTTGTCGCTGTTGCTCATGTTCGAGCCGTACATGAACAGCGAATGATCGAGCAGCGAGCCGTCGCCGTCGGGCGTGGCCGCGAGCTTCTTGACGAAGCCCGCGAAGCGTTCGACGTGATACTTCTGGATACGCGTGAGCTTCTCGAGGCTGTCCATCTTGTTCGCGTGGTGCGACAGCGGGTGGAACGCTTCGGACACGCCGATGTGGTTGTACGTGCGTTGCGTGCCCTCGGCCACCATGATGTACGAAGCCACGCGCGTGAGGTTCGCCTGATACGAGAGCGCGATCAGGTCGAACATCAGCTTGACCTGCTCGTCGAACGACTCGAGCTCGCCGATCGGCGCTTCGGGCAGCGTGATCGCCGAGAGATCGCGCTGCTCGGCCATTTGCACGCGGCGCTCGATCTCGCGCACGGTGGTCATGTACTGGTCGAGCAGCACGCGGTCCGAGGCGCCCACTTGCTTCTGCAGCGCCGAGGTTCGGTCTGCGATCAGGTCGAGCAGGCTGCGTGTTTGCGCGTTGACCGCCGCGCGCTCGGCGTCCGTGTCGCCTTCGCCGAAGAGCTGCGTGAACACCTTGCGCGGGTTGAACTCCATCGGCAGCGGCGACGTGGGGTCGCGGAACGACAACGTCGTCGAGTAATAGCAGCCCGCGCCGGACGGGCAGGCCGCCTGCTGTGCCGTGATCTCGGATGCGACCTCGAGCGACGGCAAGGCCGTGTCCTGGCTGATTTTCGCGGCGATCATCTGGTCGATCGTCGTCGACATGTTCGCGCCTTGCGAGCGATTGTCCGGGCGCTTTCCCGAGAGCCACGTGGCCGGCACGATCGAGTGCACGGAGTTTTCGTTGGCTTTGTTCTCGAGGTTCGAGAACGAGGCCACGAGGTGCTTGAACTCCTCGAGCGGCGACATGATCTCGCTCAGCTTGAAGCTCGCGCCCGAGCCGCTCGGATTCCAGCGATCCATCGCCGGGCCGTGCGACGTGTTCCACTGGATCGCGCCGTGCGGAATGTAGAAAAAGCCGACGCGCAGTTTCGGCGCGGCGGCGGTTTGTGCGAGTGCCGTCGCGGCGGGAATCATCGCGTCGAGCAGCGGCAGCGCCAGCGATACGCCTGCGCCTTTGAGCACCGTGCGGCGCGAGAGATGCTTTTTCGTCACGAACATCGTCTACCCCTCCCGTGGCGCGCTCTATTCCGCGCGCGCCGTCACTTCGTCCGCAGGTGCGTGCGGCAACGCTTGCATGCGGAATGCGTCGCTCTGGACGATCGCCGTCACGAGCGCCGCAAACCGATAGTCGTCGCGCGCCGCTTCGCGCACTACGCTGCGAACTTGCGGCATGTCGAAATACTCGAGCTCGCGCCCGAGCGCGTACATCATGAGCTTCGTCGTGAGCGCTTGCGCGAACTGATCCGGCCGGCGCAGCAACACTTCGCGCAGCTGCGCGGGGCCGTGTATGACTTGCCCGCTCGAGAGCTCCGTCGTGGAGTCGATCGGCTCCTGCGCGACCGGGTCGACCTCGCGCCACTGGCCCGTCACCGAAAAATTCTCGAGCGCCAAGCCGAACGGATCGATGACACCGTGACACGCCTTGCAGTTCGGATCCTTACGGTGTTGCTCGAGCCGTGCGCGCACCGTCTTCGGCTTCTCGCCTTCGGGCGTGTCGAGATTCGTCTCGACGCCCGGGGGCGGCGGCGTCGGCGGAGTGCCCAGGAGCTTGTCGAGCACCCACGCGCCGCGCAGCACGGGCGACGTGCGGTCCCCGTACGACGTTCTGAGCAGCACCGCGCCTTTGCCGAGCAGGCCGAGGCGCCTGTCGTCCTCGACCGCGACACGGCGGAATTGCGGGCCGTGCACTGCGCCCATTCCGTAGTGGCGCGCGAGCCGCTCGTTCACGAAGGTCCAGTCGGCCGTCAGGAGCTCGCGCACGTCGTGGTTCTCGAGCAGCACGCTCGTCACGAAGAGCCGGATCTCTTCCGCGAAGTCGTCGCGCAGCGCGTCCGTGAAGTCCGGGAACAGTCGGTCGTCGGGATCCACGGCGTCGATGTCGTCGACGTTGAGCCAGCGCAGCGCGAAGCCGGTCACGAGCGATTGCGCGCGCGGATCGGCGAGCATGCGCTCGACTTGGCTCTGGATGGTGTCGGGGTCGCCGAGCTCGCCTGCGGCGGCGAGCTTCAGCAGCTCGTCGTCGGGCCCTTGGCTCCAGAGGAAGAACGAGAGCCGCGAGGCGAGCTCGAAGTCGTCGAGCGCGAACGTCTCGCCGTGGTCGTCGGCCGCGGGAGCGATGGCGCGATAGAGAAAATCGGGGCTCGCGAGGATGGCCGTCACGAGTTGCTCAACACCTAAGTCGAACGTGCCCGCCGCGCGCCCGTTCTCGTAGAACGGCATCAGGCGCGTGAGGTCCGCGGCGTCTACGGGGCGGCGGAAGGCGCGCGTCGCGAGCGTCGTCGCGATGCGCTCCGCGCAGCCGCGTTCGGCGTCTGCAGATTCCGGTGTGCACACGAAAATTCTGTTGCGGCTCGGAGTCGCCGAGAGTCCCGTCGTGCCGAACGGCCCTTCGACCTGAATCGCGCCGATGACTTTCGGCACTCGCATCTTGCCCGTGTAGCTGAAGCCGCCGTACGGCTGGAAGCCGTAGATGTGGTCTTCCGTCGCGGCGCGCGCGCGCTCGACGAACGTGATCGCGATCTCGTGGACTCCGGCGCTGATCTGAACCGGAATTTTCGCGAACCGCTGCATGATCTGCGCTTTCGCCGGAGCACCGTCGCGGTTGTAGAACATCAGCTCGTCGCGGCCGCCGAGCGGTGCGCGGAACACCTCGTTGCGATCGAGCAGCATCACGACCGTGTTCTCGCTCTCGAGCGAGCGCGCGTACTGACCGATGTCGAGGTCCGTCATCGTCACGCGGTATTCGCCGTCCGTGAGGAAGTTGTGCGTGAAACGAAGGCCGCCGCGCGTGCCGAGCGGCATTCCGTCGACGTAGTCGTCTTGGTCTTCCTCGTTCGGGGGCGGAGGGAACGAGACGCTCGAAACCTTTGCGACCGACTCGCCGACGGCGAGGTGCGAGATGTGGCGCGCCGCGGTCACGTACTGCTCGAGGAACGCCGGCGAAACGCTCAGCGCGGCCGCGACCTTGTCGAGGCCGTCGACCTCGATCTCGGCCGGCAAGAACTCGGCGGGATCGATCTCGACGCCGACGAGGTCTTTGACGGCGGCCGCGTACTCCGTGCGGTTCAGGCGCTGGATCGGCACATGGCCCGCATGCGGCCGAGCGGGGTTGCGGTCGATCGTGCGCTCGAGCCAGGCGACGGCCGAGTCGACGTGCGGTTGGTCGGGCTGCGGGTTGCCGGGCGGCGGCATCAGGCGGCCGCGCAGCTTGCGCACGGCCGCCTCGAAGACTTGCGGCTCGAGCGCGACGGAATCGGAGCTCAAGCCTTCGAACACGACGCCGCCCGCAGCTTCGGCCGCGTTGTGGCAGTCGACGCAGTAGGTTTGCACGAGCGCCCATTGCTCGGCGCCGCGGTCGCCGATGAGCCCGGCGCGATGAGCGAAGAATGCAGCGGCGCCGAGCACGAGAATGCCGCCGGCGGCCAAGTAGATATGAGAGCGGGCCATAACCGACTGTTTATAAAGGAGTGAGCTGACAGCGTCTAGCCGGAATGGCTAATTCTCCAGATTCGCGGCGCTGCGCGAACCGAGCCGTCCGGTTTGCCGAATGTGCTGCAGTTCGCCGCGGCGCGGCGCACGCACGGTACCATGGGCCTGACCTCGAGGAGGGATCATGCGCAGACCGTTCATCGCGATGATTGCGGCCGCGGCCGTCGGCTGCGGGAGCAGCGTGTTCGCCCAGGGCGGCGACCTACGCGGCGTCACGATGCGCGTGCTCGACGACCTCCGCGACGTCGATGCCGTCGTGATCGAGCTCGGTCCGAGCAACGTCGCCGACGAAGAGGCGGGAAAGCGCGATCGCACGCACACGGAATCGGCCGAGCGCGAAGGCGCGGACGCCGCAGCGCAACAAGGCGTCCGTTTCGACGAGCCGAAAGAGCTGCACGATCCCGACGACGACGAGCGTGCGGAAGGCAAGCTCGAAGACCGCGACGTCGAGCAGCCCGCCGCACCGGCTGTGCCTTGAGGCCGGCTCGCGTTTAAGCGCAGCCTTTCAGCATCTCGAGGTGCGCGTGCCCGCGGCGCACGTCGCCGAGCGGGTCGTCCGAGACGTCGACTTCGATGAAGCCGTGCCGCACGCCCGTTTCGTTCATCGCCGCGAGCACCGCAGCGAAGTCGATCGTTCCCGAGCCGGGCGGTACGAGCTTGCGTTGGGGGACGTCGCTCGCGATCTTCGGGTCGTAGTCCTTCAGGTGGCAGGCAATCACGCGGCCCGAGTGTCGGCGTAGATACGCGACGGGGTCCGCGCCCGCGGTCGCGAGCCAGCCGACGTCGAGCTCGAGCTTCACGAGACTCGGGTCCGTGTTACTCATCAAATAGTCGTACGGCACGATGCCGTCGACCGGCACGAACTCGATGTGATGATTGTGATAGCCGAACGTCAGACCTCTGTCGCGGTACTCGCGGCCTACGCGGTTCAGCTTTTCCGCGAGCGCATCGAGCTGTGCGCGGCCCGTCGCGGCGACCATTCCGCCGGCGCCGCTGAACTCACTCGGCAGCGCGACGCAGACGGCCTCGAGCCCAAGCGTGCGCGCGAGGTCGGCGATCGCGGCCGAGTTCGTCAGCCCGCCGCCGATATGCGAGATCGGCAGCCGAATTCCGTTGTCGTCGAGCGCGCGCTTCACGTCGCGGACCGGTTGGCCGAACAGCGTCGAGCTTTCGGGGCCGTTCAGGCCGAACAGCTCGGCTTCGACGATGCCGATCTCGCGCAGCGAGCGCAGCGCCGCGCCCAAATCGCGGCCGAGCGCCTCGCGGACCGTGAAGAGCTGCACGGCCGACGCCGGCCCGCGGCAGCCGT
>Ga0315912_10001169_pt1 | contig 34653 bp, 28 predicted proteins | sample VfabasoilMG_FD_204469 | JGI IMG/M metagenome (GOLD analysis project Ga0315912, IMG submission 204469) | Garden soil microbial communities collected in Santa Monica, California, United States - V. faba soil | ecosystem: Environmental > Terrestrial > Soil > Garden | place: USA: California... | reverse complement strand
GGCGCCCGCGCGCAGCCTCAACCCGCCGCGCGCACCTCGGCCACGGGCACCCAGCCCCGCGCGCCGCTCTGGGTCTCGATGAGCCGCCACTCACCGCGCTGCTCCTCGTCGGACACCACGCTGCCGGGAGCGAGCCGGAAGAGCAGCTTGCCGCCGGCAGCCGGTTCGGCGCGCACGGAGGTGTTGCTGATGACCACGGCCCGGCGGCCGTCCCAGAGGCGGGCCTCCCGGTCGCCGACGTGCGTGCCCGCCGCCCACAGCAGCAGCAGCACCGCCACCCAGGCCGCCCGCCGGCCGAGGCGACCCGCGCGCCAGCCCGCCAGGACCAGCAGCGCCAGTGCGACCAGCCCGGAAACGAACCACGACACCTGCGTGCTCGTGAAGGCCAGCGGCAGGAAGAGCAGCGTCTCGGTGAAGTGACTGCTCTCGTCGTCCGTCACGCCCACCTTGGCCTGCACCTGTCCGAGGTTGCGCTGCACGGTCTCGTCGGCGGGACGGCGGCGACGCGCCGCCTCGAGGTGCCAGACGGCCTCGCCCCACGACCCGGCGCGCGCGGCCGCGGTACCGGCATTGGCGTGCAGCAGCGCCGCCCGCCCCACGTCCGTCTCCTGTGCGGCGAGCTGCGCGAAGGCAGCCAGCGCGGCCTCGTAATCGTGCGCCTTGTAGGCGGCGACGGCCTCGTCGAAGCCCGCAGCGTCGGCGGGCGGCGTCTGCGCGACCAGCCGCGCGCCGACCGACGTCGCGAGCAGGCAGCAGAGCAGCAGCAGGCCGTGCACGAGCCGCTCCAGGTTCATGGGGCGGCCTCCAGCTTCGCCGCCAGTGCGCGCGCCTGCCCGCGGATCTCGTTCAGGTCGAGCGTCGCGCCCCCGAGGTAGGCCGCCTCCCAGCGATCGACGGTCGCCACCAGCTCGGCGGCGAGCGCCGCGTCCGACAGGCGTTCGGCGGCCTCCTCGGCCGTCAGTCCGGCCGGCGGACCGGCCAGGCGCGCCGAGAGGTAGCGCGCGAAGGCCGTGGCGACGCTGGCCGGGTCGCCGGCCTCGCGCAGCGCGCGCTCGAGGGCGCCGCGCGCTCCCCGGCGCTGCAGCAGCTCGGGGTGGCGCTCGCGCCAGGCCCGGGCGCGCGAGCGCAGCTCGACGGCGAGCAGCACGAGCAGCGCGGCGCCGGGCGCCGTCCAGGGCGGGATCCCCGGAGCCTGCGGCTCCGGCAGCGTCTCGCGGATCGTCTCGAGGTCGTTCAGCACCTCCTCGGGCGCCGCGAGCTCGGTCAGGCCGCCGTCGCCGCCCGGGCGCACCTCGAGCGGGAAGGGACCGACGGTGGCCGTCTCGTAGGCCCCCTTCTCCGGGTCGAAGTAGGCGAAGCTCAGGGCCGGCACCTGGCTCACCCGGTCGTGCTTGGGCGAGATCTCGAACACCAGCGTGCGCGCGCCCTGCACCTTGTCCTCGTCCTTGCCGAACAGCCTGAAGTCGGACAGCACCGGCGCATAGTCGGGCCAGGTCACGAGGTCGAGGTTGCTCACGGTGCGCTCGGCCGTGGACAGCTGCAGGATGAGCGTGCAGCTCTCGCCCACCGCCAGCGTCCTCGGCCGCGCCTCGCCCTCGAACAGGAAGCGCCCCACGGCATTGGTGTAGATCGCCGGACGACCCGCCTCGGGCGTGGGCAGCACGCGGATCACGCCACCCGGCGCGACGGCCTCCGAGACCACGACGCGCGTCGGGACCGCCGTGCCGCGTCCGCCGAAGACCACCGAGAAGGCGTCGCGCTCCAGGCGCGTCTCGACCACCAGGCGCGCGCCGAAGCGGCTGTCCGGCAGCTGCAGCTCGCCCGCCTCGGTGGCCAGCATGGGCACGGTCGAGCGCAGCACGAGGCGCTGCTCGCCGCCGAGGATCTCCTGCGTCTGGCAGATCTTGATCTCGCTCTGGCCGGAGTTCACCGGCATGAGGAACTGCGTGCGGCAGGGCGGGTCGGGCATCTCGCGGGCGTGCAGGCCGGGCATGCCGGACAGCCACGGCAGGTCGAGCTCGAGGCCGCCGCGCTGGATGTGCTCCTCGAGGCCGGGCGAGAGGCTGGCCTCGATCTGCAGCTCGAGCACCTGCCCGACCCAGAGCTGCTCGGCCGAGGGGCGCACGCTCAGGCGCACGAGGTCGGGCTGCAGCGTGCTCTCCGCCACGTGCAGCCGGCGGGAGGGGCTGCTCACCTCGGTGCCGCGGCACTGCAGGCGGAAGGGCGGCAGCAGCAGGTCGCCGGCGCGCTGCGGGATGAGTTCGAAGCGCCAGGTCGTGACGAAGGACTCGCGCATCATGCGGCCGTTGATGTTCACCTGGCTGCTCTGGTTGCTGGGCCCGCCGCGGAAGACGAGGCGCGCGCCGTCCACGGCCGGCAGCTCGAGCAGCGTGCAGTCGGCGCCCTCGGCGCCCGTCACGGTGAGCGTCACGCCCATCACGAGGCCGACCTCGGGGCGCTCGTCGCTGATCTCCACGGAGATGTCGGGCGGCGCAGCGGCGGCCAGCACGCCGGCGAGCAGCAGCACCCCCGCCAGGGCGGCGACGCTCCGGAGCCAGCGCGCGGCGTTCACCAGTCCTTCTCCACGGCGCGGCGCTTCTGGGCCTGGCGGATGCGCTGCATGAGCCGCGCCTTCTCCTCGAGCTGCTCGAGCTGTTCCATCAGGTCGGCGACTTCCTCCTCCGTCAGCTTGTGCGCCTCGGCCTCCTGCGCGTCCCCGTCCTGCGACGGGTCGCTGGGCGCCGGCTGCTGCTCGTCCTGCTCCTCGGTGCCGTCGTCCGGCTGCTGCTGGTCCTGTGCCGGGTCCTGCGACGGGTCCTGCGGCTGGCCGTCCTGCGGGTCGGCCGGCGGCTCGTCCTGCGGGTCCTGGCCTCCGCCCTGCTGGTCGTCCTGCTGGTCCTGTGGCTGCTGGTCCTGCTGCTTCCCCTTGTCCTGTTTGTCCTGCTGGTCCTGCTGGTCCTGCTGGTCCTGCTGATCGCCCTGGTCCTGCTGGTCCTGCTGGTCCTGTTGCGACTGCTCCTCCTGGCGACGCTCGAGTTCCTCGCGCATCGCCGCCAGGTCGTCGAGGCGCTGGTTGAGCGCGGCGATCGACTCGCGCGCCGCCGCATCCGGCCGCTCGACCAGGGCCGACAGGAAGCGCCCGCGCGCCTGCTCCAGGTCGGGCACGGCCGCGTCGATGGCCTCGAGCAGCGGTCCGGGCGGCGCGTCCGGTGGCAGGCCCGCCGGCTCGAGCGGCACGCCGGCCTGCTGCAGCCCCGCCTCGGCGCGCGCGGCGTGGGTCACCCCCTGGTTGAAGAAGGCGCGGAAGGCTCCCTCGCCGGCCGAACCCTTGTCGTACTCGCGCAGCGCCGCCCCGTAGTCGCCGCGCCGGAAGTAGGCATCGCCCAGCGTGTGCGCGACCTCGGGAGCGCCCGGCCACTCGATGCGCGCCTGCTCGGCCAGCTGCACGGCGGCGTCCGCCTCGCCGAGGGCCAGCGCGCGCTGGGCCTCGCGCACGAGCCGGCGGCCGGCCGTGTCGTCGGCGCGCGCGGGCGCGGCGAGCAGCAGCAGCGCGCTGCACAGCGCGACGGGCCGGGCCGCCGTGCGGTTCATGCGGGCCTCCCGTCGCGCACCAGCGTCCGGGCGAGCAGGCAGCCGAGCGCCCCCACCAGCGCCCACTGGTAGCGGTCGACGCCTTCCTCGCGCGTGGAGCTGCCGCGCGTCACGCCGGGCATGACCGCGATGCGCTTGGTGTACAGCTCGTCGAGCGGGAAGGGCGTGCGCTCGGCCGACAGGAAGGCGCCGTCGGCGATGCCCGCGATGGTCTCGAGCAGCGCCTCGTCGGGGCGGCTCAGCACGAACTCGCCGTCCTTGTCCTTCAGGTTCGAGACCACCCCGCGGTTGTCGCGCACCGGCACGCGAGCGCCCTCGGCCGTGCCGAAGGACACCACGTGGATCGGGATGCCGCGCGCGCGCGCCTTGTACGCGATCTCGGCGGGGCCCGGGTCGCTGTCATGGTCCTCGCCGTCGGTGAGCAGCACGATGACCGACTCGGCCGGGTACTCGGCGTCGAAGGAGTCGAGCGCCAGCTCGAGCCCCTCGCCCACCGCCGTGCCGCCCACGGCGTTGGTGCTCGTGTCCACGTCGTCCAGGAACAGGCCGTAGCTCGTGGCGTCGTGCGTGAGCGGGCAGATGCGCCGCGCATCGCCGGCGAAGGTGACGAGGCCCACGCGGTCGCCGGCCATGCGCCCGAGCAGCCCGCGCACCTCGCGCTTGGCGCGCTCGAGGCGCGAGGGGCGCATGTCCTCGGCCAGCATGCTGCGGCTCGTGTCGAGCACGACCATGACGTCCACGCCGCGCCGCTCGATCTCGCGCAACCACGTCCCGAACAACGGGCCCGACAGCGCGACGACCAGCAGCCCGAGCGCGGCCAGCTGCAGCCCGTCGCGCAGCAGTCGCCGCGGGAGCGAGAAGCCGGGCAGCAGCAGGTCGGCCATGCCCCCCAGCAGGAGCTGGCGCCGGCGCACCGCGAGCGATGCGCGCCAGGCCACGAAGGCCAGCGCGGGCAGCAGCCCCAGCAGCCACGGCAGGTACTCGGGATGCTGCGTGCTCACGCGGCCAGCTCCAGGAAGGGCCCGCGACGGAGCAGCAGCTCGAGCAGCAGCAGCGCGGCGGCGGGCACCAGCAGCCAGGGATAGAGGTCGTCGAAGTCGGTGTAGCGCAGATCCTCGCGCTCGGTGCGCTCGAGTTCGTCGATCTCGGCGTAGACGGACGCCAGCGAGGTCGCGTCCTTGGCGCGGAAGAAGCGCCCGCCGGTGGTCGCCGCGATGCTCTCGAGCAGCGCCGTGCGCATGGGCACCTCCATCGGCCGGTTGAAGACGTCGCGGTCCACGACGCGCCCCGCGCCGACGGTGTAGACCCGGATGCCCAGGTCGGCGCACAGCGCGGCCGCCTCCTCGGGGTCGATCTCGACCACGTTGTTCTCGCCGTCGGTGAGCAGGACGACCACCTTGCTCTTGGCGTCGCTGTCGGACAGCTTGCGCGCCGCGTGCCCGAGCGCGACACCGATGGCGGTGCCGTCCTCGGGGCCGTTCTGCTGCACGCACTGCACCTGCTGCAGGTGCTGCAGCACGGCCTCCTGGTCGAGCGTGAGCGGGCACTCGGTGCGCGGCAGGGCGGCGAAGCTCATCAGCCCCAGCCGGTCGTGCTCGCGCTGGCCGATGAACTGCGACACCACCTCCTTGACCACGTCGAGGTTGGTGACGCCGGGCTCGAGCCCGTCGTGCAGCATCGACGACGAGGTGTCCACCACGAGCATGATGTCGATGCCCTCGGTGAGCACGCGCGCCTCCTCGCGGCCCTGCAGGGGGCGCGCCAGGGCCACGACCACCAGCGCGCAGGCCAGCAGCAGCAGCAGCCCGGGCAGCCAGCGCGTGCGCGCGCGCAGCGTCCGGGGCAGGCCCGCCAGCACGTGTTCGCTGCCGCCGTCGAGAGCCAGCTCGCGGCGCCGTCGCACCCACAGGCCGACGAGCACCAGCGGCAGCAGCAACCAGAGGAAGGCCGGGTCGCCGAGGATCATGCGGCGACCTCCGGGGCGGCCGGCTCGCTGCGCGCCGCGGCGGCAGACAGCGCGACGCGCGTCTCGACCACGAAGCCCTCGACCGTGTCGAGCAATGGCAGCGCCGCGGCCGGCGCCGGACGCTCGCCGGCGTACTTGACGAGGTCGCAGTGCTGCAGGAACTCGCCCAGCACGCTGCGGCGCTCACCCAGAGCGTCCTGGCGCCGGGCCGCGGCCGCCAGGAACTCCTCGGTGGTCTGCGCCGGCGCATGCATGGCGAAGGCGCCCTCGACGTAGGTGCGCAGCACGTCGCTCACGCGGATGACGAACGGCCGGATCTCCTCGCTCGTGCGCGGCAGCTCCAGGCGCAGCCGCGCCAGCGCGGCGATGGCCACCTGGTCGGGCGGCGGCGCGTAGGTGTAGACCGGCCGGCGGCGCCCGGCCGCCACGATCCACGCGCCGACCAGCACCAAGCCTGCCGTCGCGGCCACGAGGAACGGCCAGGAGGGGGCGACCGGCTGGCTCACCAGCATGGGGTCGAGCAGCTGAGCGACGCGCGGCTTGCGACCGACCGGCAGGTCGAGCTGGACCTCCAGCTCGAGCGGCGGCAAGGACTCCAGGCGACCGTCGCTGCGCAGCACCGTGAGCGGGAGGCGGTAGCTGCCCTCGCGCAGCAGCCGCAACCCGAGCTGCAGCACCGCGTCGGCGCCGTCGGCCCGGGGCTCCGCCTCCGTGACGAGCACGTCGCCGAGGTGCTCGCCGGCGTCCACCTTCAAGGAGAGCAGCGCCGGACCGCGCGCCTCGACCTGCAGCAGGTCGCCCAGCAGCACGGGGCTGCCCGGCGCCAGCAACTCGACGTCGGTCGCGCGCGGCAGCGCCTCGGCCGACGCGCCGCTCGAGGCCTCGTCCTGAGCTGCACCTGCGGAACCACCGGCTGCGTGGTTTCCCGCATCGCCTCGCAAGTCGTCCGGCGCCAGGGCCGGCCCGTCGTCCTGCACCGGCGTCTGCGCCGGAGCCTGCGCTGCGGCGGGCGCCTCGTTGCGTGGCGCCTCCGTTGCCGCCTGCGGTGCCGTGCCGGGCGTCCCGGGCGGCAGCAGCTGCTGCGCGGAGGCGGCGCTCGGCAGCAGCAGCCCCAGGCCGGCGAGCAGGACAGGCCATGCGGCGCGTCCGGCGTGCAACGCACGCCGTCGGCCGGCGCGTGGCATCCGGGCGCGTGGCATCCGGGCGGCGGCCTTCATCGGCGGCGGCGCTCGCGCATGCGCAGGTAGGCCACGAGCGGATCGACGACCGAGCCGCCCACCGGGATGTCCACCAGGTCGACGCGATGACCGCGCAGCAGCGTGCGCAGCGTCGTCGTGCGCGCCTCGGCGCGCGCCCGGAAGGCCGCCCGCACGGCCGCCGACGAGCTGTCCACCAGCAGCAACGCGCCGGTCTCGGGGTCCCGCCAGCGCAGCAGACCCACCGCGGGCAGCTCGCGGTGCAGCCCGTCCACGAGGCGCAGCGCGACCACGTCGTGGCGCCGGGCGAGGACGCCGAGCGAACGATCGAATCCGTCGTCCAGGAAGTCGGACAGCAGGAAGATGTAGCTGCGGCGCTTGAGCACGTGCGCCAGGTGGTCGCAGGCCATGGCGATGTCGGTCGCCGCATCGTCGGTGCGCCGGTAGAGCGCCTCGCGGATGATGCGGAAGGCCTGCCGGTTGCCTCCGCGCGGCGGCAGCTCGAGCTCGACGCGGTCGGTGAAGCCCAGGTAGCCCGCGCGGTCGCCCGATTGCGTGGCGGAGAACGCCAGCAGCGCCGCCAGCTCGGCCGCCGTCTGGCGCACGTTGCGGCTGCCCGAGCCGAGGCGCGTGCTGGCCGAGAGGTCTTGCGCCAGCACGACCGTCTGTTCGCGCTCCTCGACGAACTTCTTGATGTACGGGCGGCCGGTGCGCGCCGTCACGTTCCAGTCGATGGCGCGCACGTCGTCGCCGGGCACGTACTCGCGCACCTCCTCGAACTCCATGCCGCTGCCGCGGAACACCGACGCGAAGCCCCCCGCCACCATGTCGGTGACGGCGCGCCGCGTGCGCAGCTGCACGCGCTTCACCGAGCGCAGGATCTCGGCGGTGTCCAGCTCCGCGGTCTGCCTGGCGCCGTTCACGGACGCGACCTCACGGCACGTTGATCTTGTCGAGGATGCGGGTGATGACTTCCTCGACCGGGATCTCGCGCGCCTCCGCCTCGTAGCTGAGCATGATGCGGTGACGCAGCACGTCGTGCGCCACCGACTTGATGTCGTGCCCCTTGACGTAGGCGCGGCCGTCGAGGAAGGCGTGCGCGCGTCCGGCGAGGCCGAGCGAGATCGAGGCGCGCGGGCTGGCGCCGGTCTCGATCAGCGACGCGAGGTCGTCGAGGCCGACCGCGGCCGGATCGCGCGTGGCGCGCACCACATCCACGATGTAGGCCGTGACGAGCTCGTCGATGTAGACCTCGTCCAGCATGGCCATGGCGCGCTGCAGCTGGTCGCGCGTGGTCACCTGGCGCACCGAGGTGCGCGGCGAGGGGCGCGCCATCTGCTCCACGATGCGCTGCTCGTCGGCCTTGCTGGGGTAGTCCACCAGCACCTTCAGCAGGAAGCGGTCGAGCTGGGCCTCCGGCAGCGGGTAGGTGCCCTGCTGCTCGAGCGGGTTCTGGGTGGCCATGACGAAGAACGGCTTGGGCAGGGAGAGCGTCTCGTCGCCGATGGTCACCTGGCGCTCCTGCATGGCCTCGAGCAGCGCCGACTGCACCTTGGCCGGGGCGCGGTTGATCTCGTCGGCCAGCACGATGCTCGCGAAGACCGGGCCCTTGCGCACGCTGAACGAGCCGCTGGCCGGGTTGTAGATCTGCGTGCCGGTCACGTCGCTCGGCAGCAGGTCGGGCGTGAACTGGATGCGGTGGAAGGAGAGGTCGAGGGCGGCCGCCAGGGTGCGCACGAGCATGGTCTTGGCCAGCCCCGGGACGCCCTCGAGCAGCACGTGGCCATCGCTCAGCATGGCGATGACGAGGCGTTCGACGAGCCGCCGCTGCCCGAGCACCACGCGTTCGACCTCGTCCATCAGGTCGTTCAGGAAGCGGGCCTCCTCCTTGATGCGCGCGCCGCGCTCCAGGATGTCGGACAAGGGTCTCTCCTCGGACAAGGGTACGGGGGCCGTCCGCCAGCCGACCGCGCCGGCACCCCGCCGCCACGGGCAGGCCCCGGCCGGCGGGGATAGCGGACTGCTGCCCCGACGCGGCGCGCCGGGGCGGTCGGGCACTATACCGACTGCCCCCCGGCGATTGTTGGCGGCGGCGCGGCGCTGCTCAGCCGCCCGCGAGCAGGTTCTCGGGTCGACGCTGCGTGCTCGGGAAGGCCTGCTCGCGCAGGCGCCGCAGGCGCGCCGGAGTGCATTCCCGGACGACCGCGAGCGCCGCGGGTCGCGCCGCCGCGAGCAGTTCGACGTCGCTCACGGGATCGAGCACGAGGAAGTCCGGCATGCCGCTCTGGCGGGTACCGAGCAGTTCGCCCGGACCGCGCAGCTCGAGGTCCTTCTCGGCCAGGCGGAAACCGTCCTCGGTCTCGATGAGCGCGGCCACGCGTTCGCGCGCCTTGCCCGTGGCCGGCAGCGGCCCGAGCAGCAGGCAACGGCCCGGGTGGGCGCCGCGCCCGACGCGCCCGCGGATCTGGTGCAGCGTCGCCAGGCCGAAGCGGCTCGGATCGGGCACCACGACGAAGGTGGCGGCGGGCACGTCGAGCCCGACCTCGACCAGCACCGTGGCCACGAGCACGTCCAGCCGGGCCTCGCGGAAGGCCTCGAGCACGGCGTCGCGTTCGGCCGCCGGCAGCCGCCCGTGCACCGCGCCGACGCGCGCCGCCGGGCCCAGGCGCTGGCGCACGAGCGCCAGGGTGGTCTCCACCGAATGGCGCTCGCTCGCCTCGTCGTCGGCGCCGGCCACGATCGAGGGGCAGACCACGAAGCCCTGCTCGCCGCGCGCCACGTCGGCCGCCAGGGCGCGCCACATGGCGGGTTGCCGGGCGGGCGCCACGTAGGTCGTGCGGCGCGGCTGCCGGCCGGGCGGCAGCTCGTCGAGCAGCGAGACGTCGAGCTCGCCGTAGGCCGTGAGCGAGAGCGTGCGCGGGATGGGCGTGGCCGACATCACGAGCAGGTGCGTCTGCTCGCCCTTGCCCCGGAAACGCACGCGCTGCCGCACGCCGAAGCGCTGCTGCTCGTCCACCACGGTGAGCGCCAGGTCGGCGAAGCGCAGGCCCTCGAGCGCCAGGGCGTGCGTGCCGACGGCCAGGCGCGCGCGCCCGTCGGCCAGCGCCTGGCGCTGGCGGCGGCGCTCGTCGGCGCTGCCGCTGCCGCTCAGGAAGGCCACCGGCGGCGCGTCGCGTCCGCGGGCGCGCTCGAGCAGCGCGACCAGCGCGCGGCGATGTTGCTCGGCGAGCACCTCGGTGGGCGCCATGAGCGCGCCCTGCCGGCCGCAGGCCAGGGCGGCCAGCAGCGCATAGAAGGCGACGAGCGTCTTGCCGGAGCCGACGTCGCCCTGCAGCAGGCGTCCCATGGGATGGCGGCCGTCGGCCAGGTCGGCGCGCAGCTCGTCGATGACCCGCGCCTGCGCCGCGGTCGGCGGGTGCGGCAGCTGCGCCAGCAGGCTGCGATGCGTGGCCTCGTCGAGCACGAGCGCCGGGGCGCGCGCCGCGAGGCGGCTGCCGCGCCGCACGCCGACCTCGAGCGAGAGCGCGAAGGCCTCGTCCCACGCCAGCCGCCGCCGCGCGCGCCGGGCGCCGTCCACGTCCTGCGGCAGGTGGATCGCGGCCAGCGCCTGCGCGAGCGTCGGCTCCCCGGGGCCGGGAGTGCGCCAGTCCGGCGGGCCGCCGTCCGCCAGCAGCGTGGCCAGCAGCTTCCTGTGCAGACGCGGCGCGATGCCCACGGGCAGGCGGTAGATGGGCAGGCAGGACGAGGACGGACCGCCCGCGCCCTCCGGCAGGCGCTCGTAGTCGGCGGCCAGCAGGCGCGGCGGTCCCTCGCCGGAGCACTCGGCGCGGCCGGCGGCCCAGAGCCGCGCGCCGGACAGGCCCTTGCGCAGGTAGGCCCGGTTGAACAGCAGCACGAGCGCTTCGTCGCCGTCCGCATCGCGCACGCGCAGGCTCACCGTGCTGCGCCGCCCGCGCCGGCGCAGCGACGACGAGACCACCTGCCCGACGAGCGCCGCCCGGCTGCCGTCCTGCATGGCGGCGATCGGCGCGGCGGGCGGGCGCAGGCGGTAGCGCACCGGCAGGTGGTAGAGGATGTCGCGGCAGCTCGTCAGGCCGGCGTCGGCGTAGGCCTGGGCGCGGGCCGGTCCGATGCCCGGCAGGCCGAGCGGGCTGGCATCGAGCGGTGGTCTCGGCGGGGCTTCGCGCGTCACAATGGGTGGATGATGACGGGTGTCCGGCGCGGCAGGCTGCTCCTTTTTCTCGTCGCCCTCGGTGGCGCGGGCGCGCGCCTGGCCGCGGGACAGGAGCCTCCGGTGGCCGATGCGCGCGCCGCGGCCGAAGCCCTGGCCGCCGAGCAGGCCGTCGAGCGCACGCGCGCCACCCTCGCGGCCTCGCGCGAGGCCCTCGAGGCGCTGGTGCACGAACTGCAGGACGACTTCGCCGCGCTCACGGCGGCCGATGCCGGCGCGCGCCGGCAGGCGCTGGTGCTCGCCCTGCGCGATGCGCTCGCCCCGGCCGAGGCGCGGCTGGCGGCGGCGACCGCGCAGGGCAAGCCGCTCATGCGCCAGGGCCGGACGCAGGTGCTGGTCGAGGCCTTCCGGCCGCCGCTGCGCGAGGCGTCGGCGCTGGACGACCGCTTCCTCGACTGGATCGCGGCCCGCGTCGCCGAGCCGCTCGCCGCGCGCACCTCGTTCAGCGGCGTGGACGAGGCCGAACTCGGGCGCCTGCTCGACGGGCTCTTCGTGCCCGGCGAGACCTGGGCCGAGTTCTGGAACCGCAGCTTCCACGTCGACCTGCCGCAGAGCGCCGCCTACACGGGCGCGCTGGCCGCCTACGAGGAGGCGGGGCTGACCCTCGACCGCCTGCGCCGCCCCGAGCGCTACGGCCCGCGCGGTGAGCCCGCGCCGCCGGGCATGCTCATCGTGCCGGGCGGCAGCTACACGCTCGGCCCCAACGCCGGCTGGCCGCGTCCGCGTCGCAAGCTGGTGTTGCAGCCTTTCGCCATCGACCGGCACGAGGTCACCCGGCGCGAGTACGCGGTCTTCGTGGACAGCCTCGCCGCGCAGCCCTCGGTGCAGGCCGCCGTGCTGCCGCGCGGCTGGAGCCTCTCGCCCACCGGACGGGCGCAGTACGACGAGCAGCTGCGCGACCACCCCGTCGTGTACGTCGACTGGAACGCGGCCGCGGCCTACGCCGCGTGGGCCGGCAAGCGGCTGCCCACGGAGGACGAGTGGGAGGCGGCCGCGGCGGGCGTCGACGGCCTGGCCTTCCCGTGGGGCAACGAGTACCAGCCCGGGCGCTGCCAGGGCGGCGCCGGCGCCGGCGCGAGCGTGCCCGTGGAGAGCTTCCCCGAGTGGCGCTCGGCGGCCGGTTGCTACGACATGGCCGGCAACGTCTGGGAGTGGACGGCCACGCTGGACGACGGCACCGACATCCGGCAGCTGCCGCCCGGCCTCGTGAACGTGGCCATCCGCGGCGGCGCGTACGACAGCCCGCGCGACGAGCTCAGCACGCGCTTCCGCTGGACGGCTCCGGGGCAACAGACCTTCGCCGCGCCGAACTACAGCCGCCCGATCGGCTTCCGCTGCGCCGCCGACCTCTGAGCCCGACGCCGGTCATGCCCGCCTTCGCTCCCCCGCCGCCCGGCGCCGAACCGCCGCCCACACCCGAGGGCTCGCGTCTCGAGACGTGCTGGCTGCTGCTGCTGCTGCTCGGCGACCTGCTCTCCACGCCCCTGCACCTGGTGCTGTTCCTGGCGCGCCGCGGCCGCCATCGCGCACACTTCCGGGCCGCCCTCGAGGAACACGAGCGATGAGACAGCCCGGCCGACCGATGCGCCACGCCGGCGGCACGTACCTGCTCGTCGAGGGCGGGTACAACGCCGACACGCGCACCGCGACGCTGCTCGCCGCGCCGGGCAACACGCTGTTCAAGCACGGCGAGCTGGCGCGCCGCATCGTGTGGCGCGAGCAGGGCGAGTGGTACCTCATCGCGCAGTGGGCCGTCGGCATGGTCAACCTGCACGACAGCGCCTACGAGGCCCAGCGCACGCTGATCGAGGAGATCATCCAGCGCTTCCTGCAGGAGCGCCGCGACGACCCGGAGGTGGCGTGGGCGGTGCAGGGCATGGGCGGCCTGCTCGGCAGCATCGAGGACATCCTGCCGATGGGCCTGGCCGCCAAGGTGTTCAGCACGCGCGAGGCCGCCGCGCGCGTGGCCGGCGACGACGAGGTCGTGGCGGTGACGAACCTGCCGCAGTTCCTCACGTCGCTGGCCCGCGACGGCTACGCCGGCGCGATGTGGGACGAGCGGCTGCCGATCTTCTTCTGCTTCGACCCCACGGGCGAGGTGCAGTTCCTGCGCGCGCGCAAGGCCGAGGCGCGACGCATGACGCTCGACCTGCTCGACGAGCACGGCGAGTGGGGCGACTACGACGGCTCGGAGGAGATCGACTTCCTCGAGAACCGCGAGGCCTGCGACGAGCGGCTCGTGTCGGCCCTCGGCAACCTGCCGGTGCTGGGCTGGCCCGACGACGGCCGGCTGTGGGCTGCCGGCCCGCGCACCGGCACGCCGGGCCAGGTGGCGGCCGAGGAGGACGAGATCGTCTACGGCGTGCTCTTCAGCCGCGAGGAGCTGGCGCGCGAGTGGATCCAGGAGACCGAGCCGACCTGGGTCAGCTTCCCGGTGGACGACCTGTGCGAGTTCCTCGGGCACATCGAGCTGGCCGGCCACGGCGGGCTGCTCAACCCCGGCAGCCACCGCGTGCACAGCGGCGTGCTCTGGCGCGACGGGAACCGCGTGGTGCTCGACACCTTCAGCGGCTTCTGGGCGCTGCAGGGCGACCGCTTCGTCGCGCTGGGGTAGCGTGGGGGGCGGGCGGACGGGAAGGAAGGACAGGAAGGAAAGGGGATGACGCGGGAGGGAGGAGCGCACGACAGGCAGCCGCCGCCCGGCGACGCGGCGGAAACGCTGCGCGAGGCACTGCGCTCGCAGCACGCGTCCGGGAGCGAGATCGACTGGGGTGCCGTGCAGCGCCGCCATCCCGGGCTGGCCGACATGCTCGCGGCACTGCGAGCAGAGCTGGAGCACCCGGCTGACCCGGCTCGCCCTGCTGACCCCGCTCGACGCGCGCACCCTGCGCAGCCCGAGAAACAACCGCCGGCCGGCGCGAGCGGGCCTGCCAGCGGTGGGACCGGGCCCGAGCGCTTCGACGACCTCTTGCACCGCCTGCGCGAGCACTCGCCGCGAGCGTCGCGCTACACCCTCAAGGGCGAGGTCGCACGCGGCGGCATGGGCGTGATCCTGCGCGTGCACGACGCCGACCTGCGCCGCGACCTGGCGATGAAGGTCATCCTCGGCAAGACGCAGGTCGCCACGCCCGGCGGCTCGTCGAGCATCGACCCGCTGACCCTGGGGCGCTTCCTCGACGAGGCCCAGGTGACCGGGATGCTCGACCACCCGGGCATCGTGCCCGTGCACGAGCTGGGCCTCGACGACGAGAACCGCGTGTACTTCACCATGCGGCTGGTCAAGGGCCACGACCTGAAGCAGATCTTCAAGTTCGCGCGCAGCGGCGAGGACGGCTGGAATCGCACGAGCGTGCTCGGCGTGCTGCTGAAGGCCGCCGAGGCCGTGGCCTACGCGCACGACCACGGCGTGATCCACCGCGACCTCAAGCCGCGCAACATCATGGTCGGCCGGCACCGCTACGGCGAGGTCTACGTCATGGACTGGGGCCTGGCGCGCGTGAAGGGCCGCAAGGAGACGCGCGACCTGCGCCTGCGCCCCGACGCGACCTCCTCGTTGAGGTCGCTGCGCACCGTGCGCCGCGACGAGGCCGAGGGCACGCCCGACTCTCCCATCGTGACGCTCGACGGCGCCATCGTGGGCACGCCCGAGTACATGTCGCCCGAGCAGGCCCGCGGCGACCTGGAGAGCCTCGGCACGCGCACCGACGTGTACGCCTTCGGCGTGATGCTCTACGAGCTGCTCACCGACCGCACGCCCTTCAACCCGCCGGACGCACGCCGCTCGCCGCGCATGGTCGTGCTCGCCGTGCAGGAGGAGACGCCCAAGCCCGTTCACGAGCTGGCGCCGGACGCGCCGGCGGAGCTGGCCGCCATCTGCGAGCGCGCCATGGCGCGCGACCCCGCGCAGCGCTACCCGGACGTGCCGAGCCTGGCGCAAGACCTGCGCGCGTATCTCGAGGGACGCGTCGTCGCTGCCTACGAGACGGGGGCCGTGGCCGAGCTGAAGAAGTGGGTGCTGCGCAACAAGCCGCTGGCCGCGGCGCTGGCGGCCGTGCTCGTGCTGGCGCTCTCCATGGGCGGGATCTACGCCTGGCTCAATGCGGACCTGAAGCAGCAGCGCGATCTGGCAGCGGCCGCCGCCACGGCCGCCGAGCGCGAGCGCGCCAGCGTGCTGCGCCTCTCGGCCTTCCGCCGGCTGGAAGACCTGCAGCGCGAGGCCGACGAGCTGTGGCCGGCGACGCCGGAGCTGCTGCCGCGCTACGAGCGCTGGCTGCAGCGCGCCGACGCGCTGCTCGCCGGGCTGGAGCCGAACGCGGACGGCAGCGACATCGGCCACCGGCAGCAGCTCGCCGCGCTGCGGGCGCGCGCGTTGCCGCAAGCCGAGAGCGGCCCGCCGAGTTCCGCGGTCGACGCCTTGTCGCAGCCCCAGTTTCGCTTCGCCGACGAGGACGACCTCTGGTGGAACGAGCAGCTCACACGCCTCGTCGAGGCCCTGGAGGCCTTCGCCGACCCGGTGAGCGGCCTACGCGCCGGAACGGCGGTCGCCGGTGGGTGGAGCATCGCGCAGCGCCGGGAGTTCGTCGCGAGCGCCGAGCAGCAGAAGCTGGTCGGCCCCGCGGCCGAGCAGCGCTGGCAGGAGGCGATTGCCTCCATCAGCAATCGCACGGAGTGCCCAGCCTACGACGGCCTGCAACTCACGCCGCAGCTCGGGCTGCTGCCCATCGGCCGCGACCCGCACTCCGGCCTGTGGGAGTTCTGGCACGGCCCGAGCGGCGACGAACCGCAACGGGACCCCGACGGCAAGCTCCAGATGACGGCCACGAGCGGCATCGTGCTGGTGCTCATCCCGGGCGGGACGTTCTGGATGGGAGCGCAGAGTGAGGACCAGGCCGGCCCGAATTTCGACCCGGGCGCGCAATCGGACGAACGTCCCGTGCACGAGGTGACGCTGTCGCCGTACTTGCTCTCGAAGTTCGAGATGACGGCCCAGCAGTGGGAGTTTTCCCTCGCCGGCAAGCGCCCTGCCTCCGGGATCGTCGACGACGCACTGCTGCCTGCACGCGGCATGTCTTGGAACGATGCCACGGCCTTGCTGCCGCGCATCGGCCTGCGCCTGCCGTCCGAAGCCGAATGGGAGAATGGGTGCCGGGCCGGAACCAGCACGCCCTGGTGGACCGGGAGCAACAGATCGTCCATTGACGGCGCGGCCCACTTGGGTTGGCAGCTCATCCAAATCGGATCACTACGACCCAATCCGTTTGGTCTCCACGACACGCACGGCAATGTCTGGGAGTGGTGTCAAGACACGCTGTCCGAGTACGGCTCCAGTGAAGTTCATGGTCCGGTGCAGGAAGATCAAGGCGCCCGGCTCCGCGTGCTCCGCGGCGGCGGCGACTACGTCACCAAAGAGTGCACGCGCTCCGCGTACCGCCGCGCCAACACGCCCGAGTCCCGCGGCGCCCGCTTCGGGCTGCGCCCCGCTAGGGGCATCACCCCTTAGCCTCTTCATCCCTTCACCCCTTTCTGCCCCCCGGCTGGCAGCGCAGCCCCACAGTCGCAGCCCGCACGACGCTTTGGGCTCGAAGGCAAACAACGAACCACGACCAGGAGCACATCCCAGTCACGAGAACGAACACACCCAGGGGGGTGGGTCCCAGGCGCCCGGAACCGCGTGAACCGCGGCGGCGGCAACAACGACACCGCTGAGAACACGCGCTCCGCGAACCGCAACGCCAACACGCCCGAGAACCGCAACGCCCACATCGGGCTGCGCCCCGCCAAGACGTCACAACGGCCAGGATCGCGGCGGCCATCGCTGCCCATCGGCAGCGGGTCCGCCGCGCCGCGCCACGTGATGCCCAGACCCGCTTCCCGCGCCCGGCCCCGGCTCGCATCGCGCGCCGGGGCTGCTGGCCGAAGAGCACGGCGTGCCCGGGGGTCGTAGGGTGGCTGCCCGCCACCCGAGCCCCCCGGGGCGCCACCTTCGGCGGGCACGGCCTACACGCAAGCTGAGCGTCAGGTCCGCGCGCCGTCCGACTTCTGGCCCGGGATCACTCCCGGCCTCGCCGCAGTCGCCGCCTCCGATGTTGTCGTGGTTGCTGCTACGGCCGCTGCGGGCGCTGCGACTGTCGCCCCCTCCTCCTCCGGCAGCCCGCCGCGCCGCGCCAGCCAGGCCGCGAGCACGTCGTAGACCGCGTGCACCACCATGGCCACGACGAGCGTGTCGGTGAGCATCACGAGCACGTGCATCACGACGGCCGTGCTCGCCACGAAGACGACCGCCTGGGGGCCCTGCGTCGCGTGCGCCAGCGCGAAGGCCACGCACAGCAGGGCCGCGCCGCCCCACACCGCCTCGGGGCCGCCGCCCAGACTCCAGGACAGCACCTCCCAGCCCACACCGCGGTAGGCGGCCTCCTCGGCCACGCCGGCGGCGAGCGCCACGGTGACGTAGAGCGCGTGCTCTCCCGGACTGCGCGGCAGCCACTTCATGATGGGCAGCTCGGCCCGTTGCCGCGGGCTCAGCAGCGCGCGGTAGATCTCGCGCTGGACGAGCAGCAGCAGCAGCGCGAGGCCGCCGAGCAGCCAGGCCCGGGGCCCGCTGTCGCCCCGGTCGAAGAGCCGGCGCCCGTACGTCTGGCCGGCGCCCCAGGCCAGCAGGAAGAGCAGCAGCTGCACGACGAGCGCCGAGACCCAGATGCGCCGGCGCGAGACGGGCAGCGGCGCGGCCGGGCCGGCCGAGGCGAGCCGCCGGCGGCTGCGCAGCGCGAGCCAGGGCAGCACGAGCACGATCCACACGAGCAGCACGAGACCGACGTCCGACGGCAGACTCACGGCACGACTCCTGGCGAAGGATGCGCTCCACACGCTGCACGCGACACGACGACGGTCGGGCGGACAGCAGGCTAGCCGACACCAGGCCGCTCGCGCGTCGCTATGATGCGGCCGATGCCCGTGTCCGACGGGCGACGGCGGCGGGTGGCGATCGCAGGGGCGCGCGATGACGACGGCTCCGGAGGGCTCGGCGCGGCAGCGGGAGGCCGGCGCACCCTCGCTCGCCGAACGCCTGCACGAGCGCTTCGGCCAGGCGGTCGACCCGGGCATCCTGCTCGAACAGGCGGCGGGCCCCGGCGCCTCGACGGGCATCCCGTCGGCGGTGTTGCAGCGCATCGCCGAGCGGCCCGGCATGAACAAGCGCTACCGGCTGGAGGGCCAGCTCGCCGAGGGCGGCATGGGCGTCATCCTGCGCGTGTGGGACGAGGACCTGCGCCGCCCGCTGGCGATGAAGGTGGTGCTGGACGACGACACGCCCCCCGCCACGCCGTCGGCTCCGGCGCACACGGCCCGCAGCCAGCGCGTCGGGCGCTTCCTCGAGGAGGCGCTCGTCACCGCGCAGCTCGACCACCCCGGCATCGTGCCCGTGCACGAACTCGGGCTCGACGCCGAGGGCCGCCTCTACTTCGTGATGAAGCTCGTCAAGGGCGAGGACCTGAAGGCGGTCTTCGCGCGCGTGCACGCGGGCGAGGCCGGCTGGACGGTGACGCGCGTGCTCGGCATGTTGCTGCGCGCCTGCGAGGCCATGGCCTACGCGCACAGCAAGCGCGTCATCCACCGCGACCTCAAGCCCGCCAACGTGATGGTGGGGCGCTACGGCGAGGTGTACATCATGGACTGGGGGCTGGCGCGCGTGCTCGACCGCCCCGACGGCAAGGACATCCGCGTGCGGGCGCCCGCCGCCGCGCAGACGCTCAGCCTGCGCAGCGGTCGCCACGAGCCAGGGACGGAGACGGGCGACTCGCCGCTCATCACGATGGACGGCGACATCGTCGGCACGCCCCAGTACATGCCGCCCGAGCAGGCGCGCGGCGACGTGGAGCGCCTCGGGCCGACGGCCGACGTGTACTCGCTCGGCGCCATGCTCTACCACCTCGTGAGCGGCTGGATGCCCTACGTGGTGCCCGGCGCCTACGCCAGCCCGCACGCGATCCTCGGGCGCGTGCAGGCCGGCCCGCCGCGCCCGCTGCACGAGATCGCGCCGCAGGCCCCGGCCGAACTCGTGGCCATCTGCGAGCGCGCCATGGCCCGCGAACCGCAGGACCGCTACGCCGACATGACCGCCTTCGCCGACGACCTGCGCGCCTACCTCGAGCGCCGCGTCGTCACGGCCTACGAGACCGGCGCGGTGGCCGAGCTGCGCAAGTGGGTCGGGCGCAACCGGGCGCTGGCCGCCTCGCTGGCGGCGGTGCTGCTGCTGGCGCTGGCCGCCGGCGGCCTCTTCGCCTGGCTCAACGTCGAGCTGCGCCGCGTCAACGCACAGCTCGACGGCGCGCTCTCGGACGCCGAGCGCGAGCGCGCCAACGTGCTGAGGCTCTCGGCCTTCCAGCAGCTCGCGGACCTGCGGCGCGAGGCCGACACGCTGTGGCCGCCGACGCCCGACCTGCTGCCGCGCTACGACGCCTGGCTCGAACGCGCCGCACGGCTCGTGGCCGGCCTCGAGCCGTCCGCCGACGGCGCCGCCCCGGGCCATCGACAGCAGCTCGCGGCCCTGCGGCAGCGCGCGCTGCCCTGGAGCGAGGCGGAACGCGACGCCGACCGGCGGCTGCAGCCGCAGTACGCCGAGTGGGAGCAGATGCGCGCTGCGATCGCCACCACGGAGGCGGGGCTCGCCGAGCACCGGGCGAAGGCCGCGGGCGGGGAAGCCAGCGCGGCGCGGCAGGCGCAGCTCGCGGCGATAGAGTCCCAGCTGGAGCTGGCGCGCGGGCGGCTGGCCGAACTCGAGGCGGCGATCGACGTGCGCCGGACGTACCGCTTCGCGCACGAGGAGGACACGTGGTGGCACAACCAGCTCGTGCTGCTCGTCGCCGAGCTCGAGGCGCTCGTCGATCCGCAGGGCGGGCTCGTGGCAGGCGTCTCGCCGCAGGCCGGCTGGGGCGTGCGCCGGCGTCGCGAGTTCGCGGCCGGCATCGACGAGCTGACGCAAGGCGGCGCCACGGCGCGCGCACGCTGGGCCGAGGCCTGCGCGGCGATCGCCGACCCGGAACGCTGTCCGCGGTACGACGGGCTGCAGCTGGCGCCGCAGCCCGGCCTGCTGCCGCTCGGGCCCGATCCGGACTCGGGCCTGTGGGAGTTCTGGCACGCGCAGAGCGGCAGCGAACCGCGCCGCGACGCCGACGGACACCTGCTCATGGCGCCCACGAGCGGCCTCGTGCTGGTGCTGCTGCCGGGCGGGTCGTTCAGGATGGGCGCGCAGGCCCGCAACCCCGAGGCGCCGGGCTACGACAGCGAGGCGACGGACGAGGAGAGCCCCGTGGTGCAGGTGAAGCTCGCTCCGTTCTTCGTGTCCAAGTACGAGCTGACCCAGGGCCAGTGGGAGCTGGCCACCGGCGAGAACCCGAGCCAGTACGGGCCCGGGCGCTACGGCCCCTACATCAATCGCGCCGGACGGGACTGGAGCGCGCTGTTGCCGGTGGAGCAGCTCAGCTGGAACGAGGCCGTGCGCACGCTCGGGCAGCTCGGCCTCGCGCTCCCCACCGAGGAGGCCTGGGAGTACGCCTGCCGCGCCGGGACGACGACGCGCTACTGGAGCGGCGACGAGGCGGCCAGCCTGGCCGGCGTCGCGAACCTGTCGGACGTGTACGGACGGACGCACGGCAACGCCGCCTGGTCGGCCTGGGAGCCGTGGCTCGACGACGGCTACAGCGCCTACGCCGAGGTCGGCAGCTTCAGGGCCAATGCCTTCGGCCTGCACGACGTGCACGGCAACGTCTGGGAGTGGACCGCCGAGCGCTGGAGCAGCGAGACGCGCCGCGCGCTCGGGATGGCGCCGGCCCCGCACGACGCCGCGCGGCCGCGCGTCTTCCGCGGCGGCGGCTTCGACGACATGGCGCGGCGCGCGCGCTGCTCGGCGCGCGATGCGTCCACGGCCGACGCGTCGCCGCCCTTCGTCGGGCTGCGCCCGGTACGGGCGATCACGCCCTGAGGCCGGCGCGGCTCAGACGCGCGACTCGTCGTCCTCGGACTTGCGCTGCAGCCGGCTCTGGCGCTTGAGCAGCGCGCGCTCCTGGCGACGCAGGCGCTTCTCGGCCTTCTCGCGCTGGCGGGCCAGCTCGCCCTCGTCCTGGCCCTCGCCGGTGTAGACCGGGTTCTCGTAGCGGCCGTAGTCGTAGTGGCTGCCGTCGTCGCGGTCCGGCACCAGCCCCGTGAGGAAGGTGCCGAGCACGCGCCCGCCCGCGGCGGAGATGTACCCGAGCGTGAGGTTCACCGTGGCGCGCGTCGTGTCCTGCAGGCGCACGACGACCAGGGCGCCGTTGACCAGCGCCGAGACGACGCAGGCGTCCGTCCAGGGCTGCACCGGCGCCGCGTCCAGGATGATCCACGAGTAGCGGCGACGCAGCTCCTCGATCAGCTTCTGGAAGCGGTCGCTGCCCAGCAGCTCGGCCGGGTTGTCCGGCTCGTCGCCGGCCACCACGAGGTCGAGGTTCGGCAGCACCGTGCTGGTGCGCACCTCGTTGAAGGTGGCCTCGCCGCGCACCAGTTCGGTCACGCCGCGAGTGGAGTCCACGCCGAAGAGCATGCCCTGCGCCGGGCTGCGCGCGTCGAGGTCGAGCAGGCACACGCGCGTGCCGGGCAGCTCGGCCAGGCAGGCCGCCAGGTTGGCGGCCGTGACCGACTTGCCCTCGCCGCGCTTGCTGCTCGTGACGACGATGGCCCAGGGCGCGCCGGACCGGTTGAGCGCCGTGAGGTTGGTGCGGCAGGCGCGGTACTGCTCGGCCTGCAGGCCGTGCGGCTCGTGGTACATGACCACGTGGCCGTCGATGCGCGAGAGCAGTCCGCCGGGACGCTCGACGGGCGCGGTCCCGCCCTCGGGCGGCGAGCCGGCGGCGGCCCCGCCGGCCGCGGCCGCTCCGAGCCCCTGCTGCGGTTCCTCGTCGATGGTGTCGGTGCTCATGGACGCTCTCCCGGCATGCCTCCCCATCGGGTGACCAGACCCGCGGTCTTCAACAGAATCGGGTGGTCGTTGTCGCGCAGGCTGGCGGCGGCCCGTCGTCCGCGGCGCTGCAGGCGCCGGCAGGCGCCGCGCGCGAGCAGGAGTTCGTCCTCCCAGGCCGGCGCCGAACGCTCGTGCAGGGTGGTCGCCCGGGCCAGCACGGCCGCCTGCCCGAAGGCCGCCAGCGCCTGGTCGGCGAGCGCCGCGGCAACGAGCTGCTCCTCCTTGACGGCCTCGCCGTGGGCGACGACGGCCGCCGCCGCACCGACCGCCAGCTCGGAGACCGCCAGCGAGAGCGCGAGCGCCTCCTGCCGCAGCTCGGCCGGCACGGGCAGGGGATCGGGCGCCTCGCTGCCGGACTGGGTGCGCGAGGCGCCCGCCGCCAGCGCGGCCGCGACGCCGCGCAGCCCGGAGCCGGCCACCATGACGCGCAGGATCTCGTTGGTGCCCTCGAAGATCATGTTGACGCGCGCGTCGCGCAGCATGCGCTCGAAGGGGTAGTCGGTCGTGAAGCCGTTGCCGCCCGCGCACTGCACGGCGTCGTTGACCACCGACCAGAGCACCTCGGTGCCGTGCACCTTGCAGAGCGCCGACTCGAGCGGCAGGTCGATGCCGTGCCTGTCCGCCAGGCCGGTCGTCAGGAAGACCATGCACTCCAGCGCGTGGATCTCCTGCGCGCAGCGGCCGAGCTTCTCCTGGATGAGCTGGAACCCGGCGATCGGCCGCCCGAACTGCCGGCGCTCGCCGGTGTAGCGCGCGGCCTCGGCCAGCAGCCGGCGCGCGGCGCCGAGGCAGTTGCTGGCCAGGCCGGTGCGCCCCGAGTTGAGCACCGCGAGCGCCAGGCGGAAGCCGTCGCCGGGCGTGCCGACCAGGTTCTCGCGCGGCACGACCACGTCCTCGAAGAGCAGCGGCACGGTCGAGCTGCCGCGGATGCCGAGCTTCTGCTCCTCGCGTCCCGGCTGGAAGCCCATGCTGCGCTCGACGAGCAGGCACGAGATGGACGGGCGGCCGTCGCTGCGGGGATGGTCGGGCGTGCGCACGAAGAGCGTCACCAGGTCGGCGAAGCCGCCGTTGGTGATCCACAGCTTGTTGCCGTTGACGACGTAGCTCCGCCCGTCCGCGCTGAGGCGCGCCGTGCACTTCAGCGACTGCGCGTCGCTGCCCGCATCGGGTTCCGAGAGCGCGAAGGCCGCCTTCAGCTCGCCCGTGGCCAGGCGCGGCAGGTAGCGGCGCTTCTGCTCCTCGGTGCCGGCCAGCAGCAACGCCTTGATGCCGATCGTCGAGTGCCCGCCCGACATGATGGCCGTCGCGCCGTCCACGACGGCCAGGTCCATGCCGACGCGGCAGTACTGGCTGGCGTCGAGCGCCAGCCCGCCGTACTCCTCCGGCACGCGCATGCCGAAGAGCCCGAGTTCCGCCAGGCCGTCGAGCACCGCCGCCGGGATGGCATGCGCCTCGTCGATCGCCGCGGCATCGATGTGGTCGCGCGCGTAGCGCTGCAGGCTCTCGCGGAACATGGCCAACAACTCCGCTTTGTCCGCGGAGAGGAACGGGTAGGGCAACAGCTGCCCGGCGGCAAGCCGCCCCACGAAGAGATCGTCCACGAGCGAGAGGGCCATCACGCCATGATCGGCTGTCATCGCTCGCCGTCAAAACCCCGGGGCGACACTTGACGGCAGGTCCGGGACCACTTCCAATGGGCCGCGCTCGCAGCCTCCCGGCGCGAGCTCGTTCTTTTTCCTATCGACTTCGTGTTCTCGGCCTCGGGGAAGACGGTGAAAAACCGTCACGGACCCGCCGCTGTGAATGGTGACGAAGGGTGCACGGGGCGCATCGCCGCCCCAGCCACGATCCGCGACCCGCGCGACGCCTCGAGCGTCGCGCGCACCACGGATGGGAAGGCGCACCCGGAGGATGATCCATGAGTCAGAAAACCCAGCCGACGAATGGTTTGCGCAAGCCTCGGAGATAGGCGCACGCAGACATCCGTTGGAATCCCGACCACGGGTCCTCGCCCAAGACGCCCAGGTACATCTGAGCCGAGGACCGATCGACTCCCCCGCCACCCGGCGTGGGGAGAGCAGCGCGCCGCACGGGCGCGATGCACGATGCAGACGTGGATCGCGGATGAGGCCGCCTGAGAACGACCGGCCGCGCCGGCACCCCGCAGCAGCACCGCTGCGGGAGCCAGCGTGGCGATCGCAGGCGGCCTCTTCCGTTTTCGGGCTTCGTCGGCCTCGATGAGGCCCCCTGGTCGCTGAACACGCGGTCCTCCACCGGAGACCCGTGATCATGTCCACCCTGCGCGACCACCACCTGTCCTTCCTGCCGGCACTCGCCGGCCTGTTGCTGTCCGTGCCGACCCGGGCCGGCGACTTCAGCGTGCCCGCCGGCTTCAACTTCGAGAGCGCGCCGATCGGCGGGCCCGTCGTGGGCTTCCTGCTCGACGGCCGCGCGCTCCTGTCCACCGGATCGTTCGGCGCCGACGAGCTGTCGGTGCAGCAGCCGGACGGCAACGTCACGCTCTTCGCCACGGGCTTCGGCTCGCTCGGCGGCGTGGCGCAGTCGCCCGTCACCGGCGAGATCGTGGTCGGCGACTCGCTCTTCCGGCCCGCGCTCTCTGTGCTCGTGGACAGCAATGGCGACGGCGATGCGCTCGACGCCGGCGAGCACGTGGCGCACGCGGCACAGCCGATGCTGCTGGACAACGGCTCGGCCCCGGCGCCCTTCGAGCTGGACTTCAAGCCCGGCACCGACGAGCTGTACATGCACGGCTCGACCTTCACGACGCCGCCGCTGGGCGTCGTCACGCGCACCGTGGGCGGCGTCATGACGATCTGGGCGGACGGCATGGGCTTCCCCGGCAGCCAGCTCTGGGACGGCCCGTCGCTGCGCGTCTGCGACCTGTCGCCGAGCTTCGTCGGGCGCGTGCTCACGCTGACCGACCTGAACGCCGACGGCGACGCGCTCGACGCCGGCGAGAGCGTGGAGTTCGCCTCGGGCCTGAGCGGGGCGGGCGGCCTCGTCAAGGCGCAGGACGGCAAGTTCTACGTGAGCGGCCTGCTGGACACGATCGTGGGCGGCGACTTCAGCGGCTGCATCGGCCGGCTGCTGCCGGACGGCAACGGCGACGGGATCAGCGACGGCTACATCGAGGCCTACTTCGACGGCTTCGTCTTCCCCGAGGGCATGCAGCTCATCGAGGGGCCCGCGGGCTTCGGGCCGGGCGCCGCGGCCGACGGGCGCCTGCTCGTGAACGACTTCACGTTCCCGGGCGGCACGCGCGTCATCCGCTCGGCGCCGCACGCCAGCGCCGGCGTCGTCGGCGAGATCGCCAACGACTCGGCCTTCGAGGTGCGCGTCTCCGGTCGCCCCGGCGGCGTGGCCTTCTTCCTGGCCTCGCTCGACGTCTCGGGCAGCACGCTGGCCGGCATCGGCGACCTCGACATCGGTCTGTCGGTGCCGCCCTACGTCTCCAGCTTCCAGCTGCTCAGCCCGCCCGGCACGGCAGGCTGGGACATCGTGCTGCACGACGTGCCGGCGCTCGTCGGCCAGCCGCTCGGCATCCAGGGCGTCGTGGCCTTCGGCGGCGAGTACGGCCTCGCCGCGCCGCTCGGGTTCGTGATCGCTCCCTGACCAGCAACTCCCTCGCGGCCGGGGGGGCGTCGCCACTCGACGTCCTCCTTGAAAGACCTCCGGGGCGCTCCCCTGGCCGCATCGCCGAAAGGCAGCTTCCATGCACCGCACCCACCGCACCCACCGCACCACCGTGTTCGCCGGCACCGGCCTCGCGCTCTTCGCCGTGGCCTTCATCAGCCTGCTCACGCCTTTTGCCAAGACCGTCACGAGCGTCGTCCCCGGCCCCTGGGCGGCCAGCGACCCGACGCGCATGCTCGGCGCTCCGAAGGGGCTGGGCGCCAACATGGGTTCGACCGACACCTACACGCTGGGCGTCGGCGGGCAGGTCGTGCTCGAACTCGACGCACGCGCCGTGGACGGACCCGGCACCGACCTCGTGGTGTACGAGAACCCGTTCGTCGTGCTCGGCAGCTTCTTCGACACCTGGGTCGAGCTGTGCACGGTCGAGGTCTCGACGACGGGCTTCGACTGGATCGCCTTCCCGACGCAGTACCTCGGACCGCAGGGCCCGTTCAATCCGTTGATCGGCCTGCCCAACTGGTGGTTCCGCGGCTTCGCCGGCGTGTCGACGTTCGCCGCCTCGAGCGAACCCGGCGGCACCTCGCCGCTGGACATCGTGCACGGCGGCGGCGACGCCTTCGACCTGGCCGACCTGGCCGGCGATCCGCTGGTGGCGGCCGGCCTGGTGGACCTGCAGAACATCCGCTACGTGCGCCTCACCGACGTGCAGGCCGGGCAGGAGACGGACGGAAGCGGCCACATCGTCTGGGACTGCGGTGACGTGGACTTCGCCGCCACCGACATCGACGCCATCTGCGCCACGAACAACACGGCCAGCGTCTCGCTCGGCCGTCCGTGGGTCGAGCTGTCGATCGAGCCGGTGGGCGCCAATGACTGGCTGTTCCTGGAGATCGGCGACCCGAACGGCCTGTGGCAGGTGGTGCCGAACATCTCGGCCAGCAACAACGGCCTCATCGTGAGCTTCTACAACCTGCTGCACTACTTCGTGATCCTCGAGCTGGACGACGTGCACGTGCGGCTGGCGGCCGGGCCGGTCGTGCCGCAGATCCCGCCGACCCTGATGAAGGTGGCCGTGGAAGACGGCACGGGCCTGCGCGCCGGAGACGCCGTGTACTTCCCCTGAGCGGGCCTCGGGTAGACTCGCGGCCCCTCGGCGAGCCACCCGTTGCCACCGGCGACCGACCTCACCCCCATCCTGCAGGACATCGAACTCGGCGCGGCGGACGTGCGCGTGGTGCGGCTCGAGGCGGGCGGCGCGCCGGCCGTCGAGGCGGTGCGGGCCGCCGTGCGCACGGGGCCGGCGCTGGTCGAGATGGCCGGCGCCGTCGGCGACCCGGAGCTGGCGCGCCTGCGCGACGCGCTCTGGCCGCACGCCCACCTGACGGCCATCTACTCGGTGGGCGCCGAGGGTCGGCTGCAGCGGCGCGCCCTGGGCGGCAGCGTGCCGCTCGGCCAGGCCGCGGCGGGTGCGCCGGCCCTGGTGCTCTACGTGCGCAGCCCCGACGAGGCCCTGGGGCGCGACACGACGCGCGCCAAGTTCGACGCCAACGCGGGCGGCTGGAACGGCGTGCCCGGCTCGCCGACCTACGGGCACTTCCGCTGGATGCGCCGGCTGGTCTCGGACGTCGCCCGGTCGCGACAGGGCCAGCGCGTGCTCGACGCCGGTTGCGGCGCCGGCTGGGTGGGCATCGAGGCGGCCCTGGCCGGCGCCAGCGTGTCGGCCTTCGACCCCAGCCCGGCCATGGTCGAGATCGCGCGGCGCAACGCGGCCGAGAACCACGTGCCGCTCGATGCGCGCGTGGGCTTCGTCGAGGACGTGCCCTTCGAGCAGCCCTTCGACGTGGTGCTCAACTCGGGCGTGATCAGCTTCGCGCCGGACAGCGGCGTCTTCCTCGACCGCCTGGATGCGCTGCTGCAACCCGGCGGACTGCTGGTCATCGGCGACCTCAACCCGCTCTCGCGGGGCTTCCGGCGGCGCCGTCGCCGGCCGCTGCTCCCGGCGCGCGAACTCAACGGACTGCCGCGCGCCAGCATCGAGGCCATGCTGGCCGAGCGCGGCTACCGGGTCGAGGGGCGCTGGTACTACCAGCTCAGCTTCCCGCTGCCGGAGCTCATGGCGCTCTCGGAGCAGAAGTGGGGTGGCCTGGGCTGCGGGCTGGCGCTGCTGTGCAACCGGCTGGCCACGCGGCTCGACCACGCGTGGGGCTCGCGCGCCGCGCGCTGGTTCGACAGCTGGATCGTGCGGGCGCGCAAGGCGCCGGGGCCTACTCCAGCTCGTCCTGCCCGATGAGCTCGAAGCCCTTCTCGGCCAGGACGCGCGCCGCGGCCGCCGGGTCCTCCACGTGCACCGCGAGCACCGGCGTGCCCGACGCGCCGCCGATGAGCGAGTAGACGTAGTGGATGTTCAGCTCGGCGAGCAGCAGCGCCTGCAGCACCTGGCGCACGCCGCCGCCGCGCGGCAGCGCCACGCCCAGCAGGTCGGTCTCGACCACGCTGTAGCCCTCTGCCAGCAGCGCCTCCTTCGCCAGCGTGGGCCGGTCCACCAGCAGGCGCGCGACGGCGTGGTCGGCGGCGTCGATGATGTTCACCGCCCGGATGGCGAGCCCCAGCGTGTCGAGGCAACGCGTCATCGACAGCAGCGCGCCCAGGCGATTGGGAAGGAACACGGCCAGTTGCTTGATGACCGGCGGTTCGGCACGGCGATGGGCGACGTCGGGCATGTGGTTCCCAGGGGCAGGCGTCCCTCCCTACGTCGGCGCGCGGAGCACGCGCCTGAAGGGGCGTCTCCGACATGGAGCACCGAGCACCTCGGCTGCTACGATGGCCGGTTCCTCGTACCCCGGCAGCGTGGCAAGCAGTGGGCCGCGCCGCTGACACCCCGATTCGAGCTTGGAGATCCCATGGTGGACAGGAAACACATCGTGGTGCTCGGCACCGGCAAGGTCGGCCGGCTCGTGAGCTGGTTCCTGGCCACCAGCGGCGACTACGAGGTGCTGGCCGTCGACCGTGAAGCGGCCATCGCGGCCGCCGCCGTGTCGGATGCCGACGGCCGGCCCCTGCCGCACTCGCGCTCGGCCACGGCCGACATCGGCGACGAGCAGTCGGTGGCGGCCCTGCTGCGCGACGCCGACTACGTGCTGAGCTGCGCGCCCTTCCACTGCAACCCGGCGATCGCGCGCGCGGCGCGCAGCACCGGCACGAACTACCTCGACCTGACCGAGGACGTGGCCGTCACCAAGACCGTCATGGGGCTGGCGAAGGGCAGTCGCCAGGCGTTCATCCCGCAGTGCGGGCTAGCGCCCGGCTTCATCAGCATCGTGGCGCACGACCTGGCGCAGCGCTTCGACCGCCTCGAGTCACTGAAGCTGCGCGTCGGCGCGCTGCCCATCCAGCCGCACAACCGGCTGAACTACAACCTCACCTGGAGCACCGAGGGCCTCATCAACGAGTACCGCCATGCGTGCGAGGCGGTGGTCGGCGGCCAGCTCGTGAGCCTGCCGCCCCTCGAGGACCTCGAGACGATCACCATCGACGGCCTGGCCTACGAGGCCTTCAACACGTCGGGCGGACTGGGCAGCCTGGCCGAGACGTACCAGGGCCGGGTCCAGCGACTCGACTACAAGAGCATCCGCTACCCGGGCCACCGCGACATCCTGAAGATCCTCATGGACGACCTGCGGCTGCACGACGACCCCGACACGCTGAAGCGCATCTTCGAGCGCGCGCTGCCCTACACGCAGGAGGACGTGGTGCTCATCGTGGTCACGGCCACCGGCGACCAGGCGGGGCGTTTCAGCCAGGAGTCGTACGTGAACAAGGTCTACAACACGACGGTCGGCGGGCACCGCTGGAGCGCGATCCAGATCACCACGGCGGCCGGCCTGTGCGCCGCGCTCGACCTGCACGTCGCCGGCAAGCTGCCGGCCACGGGCTTCGTGCGGCAGGAGCAGATCGTGCTCGCGGACTTCCTGGCCAACCGCTTCGGACGGCACTACGTGCGCGGCGCCTCGCAGGCTCCCGCAGTCGTCGGCCTGTAGCTCGATGCGGGGCGGCGCGGCCTCCCTCTCGCGCCGGCCCGTTGCGCGACGCGAGGCGGCGCAGCCCCCCGCAAGCAGCGGCCTGTCCGCACTTGAGGGAACCTGGCCCGGGCGACCGCCGGGCGGGCCCGCGGGGCGGCCGAAGCCCCCCATTGCGCCCCGCTGCCTCGCTGGCATCGTTTCCTGGACATTCTTTTTCCGGGCTCAAGCATGGACGCATTTCCATTCGATAGCGGTGGTCTCCACTCACCGGATGCACACCATGAAGATCTCCGTGATGCGGCCCGCCGCCGCCATCCCCCTGGCCATCGGGGGCCTGATCCTGATCGCCCTGGCCCTGCTCGACGCCGGCCCGAACGAGAAGGCCGACACCGCTCAGGCCAGCAGCCCGGACAGCGCCAGCGCTCAGCCCTGAGTCCCGCGCTGCGAGCGCCGCGGGCGGGAGCGACGACCGGAGACGGGCGTCAGCTCCCGCCTGCGGAGGCCGAGCGTTCGAGGCGACGGCGCAGGTTCTCCATGCCGGCCTCGACGTTCTTGCGCACCCAGTTCGAGGCCAGCGGCGACATGAGCCTGAACATGCCGCTCAGGCGCACTTCCCACTCGTGCGTGACGAGCGTGCCCGGCTCTTCCGGCGTGAACAGGAATCGCGCGCTGAAGTGAGCCGGCCCGCCCTGACCGCGGTGCGCGAAGACGCGCGGCGGCGAGTACTCGGTCACCTCGAGCTGCGCCTCCGCCATGCGCCCGCCCATGTGCACGACCTCGTCGTAGCGCGTGCCGACACCCAGCGGACCGGTGCTGGTCTTGCGCACCGAGACGAGATCCGGCACCCATTCCGGTGCCAGCTCGAGGTTGCTCACGTAGGCGAACACCTCGGCCACCGGACGCCGTACGTGGAAACTCACCCGACCCTCGTGTGCCATGACGCCGTCCCTCCACGGTTCCGCTGCGCTCCTGCCTGCTGCTGACCCGGGCATCGGGACCTGACGGGCTGGCGGCGGATCCTATCCGAATCGTTCGCCAAGGGTGTGGGCCCACCCGCCCGGCCGGGTCTGTCATCGACCAGCTCGCATGCGTCGGCGGCCGCGCGTCCAGCGCGTGGCGGCTGCCGCGCACGGATTGCATCCAGCCGGGGCGAAGCGGCGACCGAAAGGGGGCAGTCCCGGAGCTCGCCTGGACAGGAGAGGCCCCATCATGGGTTCGACGCGCCTTGTGGCCGTGAGCGACGACCGCGCGACCGTGAACGTGCTCGGCCGCCTCTGCCGCCAACGCGGATTCGACTTCGTGCCGGTCGAAGACTCCCAGGTGCTGCAGCGCGTGCTCGACGGACCGCCGGCCGACCTGCTCTTCATCGACCTCGACGCGGCCGAGATCGACGGCGTCGAGCTGCTGGCGGAACTCGCCCGGCGCCGCACCGAGGCCCCCGTGCTGCTCGCCAGCCAGTGCGACTCCCGCACGCTCGACGTGGCGCACCGCGTGGGCGACAAGCGCGGCCTCTCGCTCGCCGAGCCGCTGCACAAGCCGCTCGACGAGAAGCGCTGCGTGCGCGCCATCCTGGAGGCGCTGAAGGTGAACGACCCGACCATCACCGCGGCCGACATCCGCCAGGCGATCGAACGCGACGAGCTGCACCTCAACTTCCAGCCGCTCGTGGACCTGCGCACGGGCACGGTGCGCTGCGTCGAAGCCCTGCTGCGCTGGAAGCACCCGGAGTACGGCGACCTGAACCCCGAGCTGGTCGTCGGCCTGGCCGAGACGCACGGCATGCTCGACGAGCTGACGCGCTGGGTGCTGCGCCACGCCCTGCTCCACGCCACCACCTGGCGCCAGCACGGCTGGTCGTTCACCACGGCCGTCAACATCGCGGCGCCGCTGCTGCTGCTGCCGCGCTTCGCCGACGAGGTCGTCGGCATCCTCGAGCAGACCAGCTCGCCGGCCGAAGGCCTGGTGCTCGAGATCACCGAGTCGGAGGCGCTCTCGGAGCGCGTCGAGGTGCTGGCGACGCTGGCCCGCCTGCGGCTGGCAGGCGTGGCCCTGGCCATCGACGACTTCGGCACCGGCTACAGCTCGCTCGGCCGGCTGCATCGGCTGCCCTTCACCGAGATGAAGATCGACAAGTCCTTCGTGCTCGACTCGGCCGCCAATCCGCGCGCCGTGACGGTCATGCGCGCCATCACCGACCTGGGACACAACCTGGGCATGAGCGTCGTGGCCGAGGGCGTCGCCACGCGCGAATCGTGGGACCTGGTGTCCGAGCTCGGGTGCGACGTGGCGCAGGGCTACTTCATCAGCCGGCCGCTCATGCCGGAGCGGCTGGTCGAGTGGCTCTATCGCTGGGACGTGCCCACGGCCATCGCCCCGCGCCTGCCGGTGCGTCTGGACGCGGGCTCGCCGCCCGGAGCGCAGGCCCCGGCCGCAGCGCCGGCGCCCGAGGCCGCGGGCCCGGCCCCGTCCGCGCCGGCCCAGGACGGGACCGAGCCTCTGGACGTGCTCGCGGACGAGACGATCGGCGTTCGACGGAGCCCGCGCTCCGGTCGCCGCCGCCGCGACTGACGAGCTGCGCCGGGCGCCGCGGACCGCGCCCGGCTGGCATCGGAGACGCCGTCCGGCGAGGCTCGCAACCGGCCGGTCGCCGGCCGTTCGCTGCCCGCCCGCCGGTCGGCGGGAATTCCGTCCGCCGACCTTCAGCGCCGGGGGCCTCCAGCGCGTACACCGCCTGAATCATGACCCGCTCCAGCGCCCCATCGAGCGACGCGGACACGCCTCCTGCGTCCCGACTCGCTGCCGTGCTCGCCGGCGACGCCGACGCGCTCGACGCCTGGTACCGGGCCGAACACCCGCTGGTCTACCGCCTCTGCTTCGGCTTCCTCGCCGACGCCACCGAGGCGGAGGACGCCGCCCAGGACGCCATGTTGCACCTGCACGACAGCCTGCCCCGCTACCAGTTCCAGCGTGCCTACGGGCCCTGGCGCAACACGGTCGTGCTCAACCTGTGTCGCGACCGGCTGCGGCGTCAGCGCACGCGCACCCTGGCCGAGAACGCCGACGCCGAGGCCCTGCTGCCGAGCCGGCTGCCACGACCCGACGAGATGGCAGAAGCGCGCGAGCTGGCCGCCCTACTGCAGGCGGCCCTCGGCGCACTGAGTCCGCGCGAGCGCGAGGCCTTCGTGCTGCGCGACCTGCAGGGCTGCAGCACGCGCGAGACGGCGGAGTCGCTGGGCGTGGCCGAGGCCAGCGTGCGTTCGCTCATCACGCTCGCGCGCCGCCGCCTGCGCGCGCTGCTCGGCCCGCGCCTGCCGGAACTGGCGGGCGCACCGGAAGGCGGTGCCGCATGAACACCGACGACCCGCAGGACGGCGCGCTCGAGGCGCTGCGGCAGGCGTACCGGTCCTTGCCGGTGCCCGAGGCCACGCCCGCGCTCGAGGCACCCGACCCGGCGACGGCCGCCGTGCTCGACTGGATGCGCGCCGCCTTCGCCGCGCTGCCCCTGCCGCCCACCGCGGCGGCACCGGCGACCCGCCTGCACCGGCACGCGCTCGCCGTCGCGGACACGGCGCCGCACGACCACGACACGCGCGCCCACCGCCCCCCGGCCTGGCAGCGCCAGCTCGCCGCGGCGGCCGTGCTGCTCGCCTTCCTCGGACTGCTGAAGCTCCCCTCGTCGGGCAGCACGACGCGACGCGCGACCCCGGCCCCGCTCCCGACGCCGCCAGTCGCGACCGCCGCCGTGCCTGGGCCCGACCAGCTTGCCGCCCCCGTCGCCGTGCCAGAGATCCCCGGCTTCCGCGCCGCCGACCCGGGCTCCCACGCGCTCCTCGCGGTCGCCGAGGACCACGTGGTGATGCGCTCGGGGCCGGTGCAGCTCCTGCTCTTCACCTCCCCGTCCACGACCTCTGCCGACACCCTCCCGCGCCTTCCCTGAGGACCTTCGCCATGGCCATCCCGCCCCTCGTCTCCAGCCTGTTCACACGCCTCTTGTGCACGCTCCTGTTCGTCGGCGGGCTCGTGCTGCCGCTCGGCGCCCAGCAGGAGGCCGCAGCCGCCGGCGCGCCGGCCGCCGCGGCGCGCAAGGAGCAGCGCACCGTCCTGCAGGGCAGCATGCTGCGCACCTTCTACTTCACGCCCATCAACGCCGACGCCGACCAGCTCTGCGACACCGCACGGCGGCTCTACGGTCGCGAGCTGTGGGTGGCCGAGCGCGGCGGGCTCGACGGCCCCCCCGTGACCAACCTGCTGCGCATGGGCGACACGATCATCATCTACGACACCGAGGAACACGCACGCGCGATCGGCGAGGCGCTCCACGCCATCGACGGGCAGCTGGCGCGCCCGCAGCGCAACGACGCCGTGACCGTGGCCGAGTGGAAGCCGCGCCACATCGCGCTGGAGAGCGCCCGACAGGCGCTCGGCTCGTTCATGCGCCAGACCTCCGTGCGCGACGAGACGGGCCGCTACACCGACGTGCAGAACATCTCGGTGCTGCAGGATCGCGGCCAGCTCATCCTGCGAGACACGCCCGATCAGGTGCAGCAGATGCTGGCGCTGCTCGCGCGCCTCGACGTGCCGGAGACGCAGGCGCTGCTCACCTGCATGGTGGTGCGCGGTCGGCGCGACATGGGCGGCTCCGATCCCGGCATCCCCGCGGAGCTGGCACAGCACCTGGGGCAGCTCGTGCCCTTCCAGGAGTTCGAGCTGGTCACGATCGGCGTCCTGCGAACGAGCACGCTCGCCCGGGACGTCACGCTGCGCATGGACGACGAATACCGGCTTTCGCTGGAGTCGGACGCCTACGACGCGGAGGCGCAGACGATCACGGCCCGCTGCGCCTTCCAGGACGGCGGGAACCAGAGCCTCGAGACGCACACCTCGCTGCGCGCCGGCGAGTACACGGTGCTCGGCGCCGCGGGCCGCGAACCGCTGTTCGCCGTGCTCAAGATCGAGCTGCTCGCGCCCTGATCGCCAGCCCCTGCGCGCGCGCCGGGCCGCCCACG
>Ga0315912_10001168_pt1 | contig 34676 bp, 21 predicted proteins | sample VfabasoilMG_FD_204469 | JGI IMG/M metagenome (GOLD analysis project Ga0315912, IMG submission 204469) | Garden soil microbial communities collected in Santa Monica, California, United States - V. faba soil | ecosystem: Environmental > Terrestrial > Soil > Garden | place: USA: California... | reverse complement strand
CCACGAGCGAACAGCGCTTTCTCGACTCCGGGCGCCAGAGCACCGTCGAGAAGATGGCGCCGCACCTCAGCCATACCGGCGTGCACGACCACGGCTTCAACAACGTCAGCACGTATGGAAACTTGCTACGCCTGATGAGCGAGGGGCGGATCGCAGAGAACGGCTGGGAACGCCGCTACTACGAGCTGGCGCTGAAGCTTTCGGGGGCCGTGCAGGCCAGCCGCTGGACTCCGCTAGGGGAGGGGGGCTTCATCTATTCGTTCAACGGCCCGCACTCGCTGTTCGTGGACACGATCCGCTCCTGCCGGGTGCTGATGCTGGCGCACCTCCTCGGCCACACCTTGCTCGGCGAGGGGGACCGCCCGGTCCACCTGGCACGGCGCGCGCTGTCCCACCTGTGTGCGACGGCCCGCTACTCCATCTACTACGGCGAAGAGCGCGACGCCTATGACGTCTGGGGGCGCACGGCGCACGAGAGCATCTTCAACACCAACGACGCTAGCTATCGCTGCCCCAGCGCGCAGCAGGGCTACAGCGCGTTTTCGACCTGGACCCGCGGGCTCGCCTGGGCCATGTGCGGCTTTGCCGAGCAACTGGAGTTGCTCCCGCACTTGCCCGATGCGGACTTCGACGAAACGCTGGGGCGGACCAAGGTTACCCAGATCCTGACGCGGGCCGCGCGCGCGACCTGCGACTTCTACATCGACCACACGCCCACCTGCGGCGTGCCCTACTGGGATACGGGGGCGCCCCGGCTGCATGAGCTCGGCAGCTACCTCGATCGTGCGGCGGATCCGTTCAACCCCTGCGAACCCGTCGACAGCTCGGCAGCTGCGATCGCGGCACAGGGCCTGCTCCGGCTGGGCCATCATCTCGGCATCGAGGAAGGCGCGGGCCGCCGTTACTTTCAGGCGGGCGTGCGCGTGCTGCGCACCTTGCTGGATGAGCCCTACCTGTCGCTCGATGCCGGCCACCAGGGGCTCCTGCTGCACTCGATCTATCATCGCCCCAACGGCTGGGACCACGTGCCCAGCGGCGCCCTCTCGCCGCGGGGTGAATCGAGCATGTGGGGCGACTACCACCTCCGGGAAGCGGCGCTGTACCTGCAGCGCTGGATCGACGCCCAGCGCTACTACACGTTCTTCTCGGGCATGGCCGGCACGGTGTCATGAACGAGCCGGAACCGCTCTCCGATCTGGCGCGCCTGTGCGTACACACCATGACGACCAAGCCGTGGTCGCTCGACCAGGCAGCGGACGCCTACGCTCGCGCGGGGGTCAAAGGCATCACGGTATGGCGAGACACGCTGGCGGGGCGGGATGTGTCCCGCTCGGGGGAGATGCTGCGCAGCCGGGGGCTCACCATCGTCTCGCTGTGCCGTGGCGGCTTCTTCCCGTACGCCGACCGGGCGGGCCAGCTCCGGGCGTACGAGGACAACCGCCTGGCCATCGATCAAGCCGCGGCGCTGGGTGCGCCGCTGGTGGTGCTGGTCTGCGGCGCCTTGCCCGGCCAATCCCTGGCCCGCTCGCGAGACCAGATCCGCGAGGGCATCGAGGCGGTGCTGCCCCACGCCGAGGCGAATCAGATCCGGCTGGCGATCGAGCCCTTGCATCCGATGTACGCCGACTCGCGCTCGGCCATCAACACGCTCACTCAGGCCAATGATCTGGCGCTGGCGATCGGCTCGGACTACGTGGGCGTGGCCGTAGACGTGTACCACCTGTGGTGGGACCCGGCGCTAGAGAGCGAAATCCAGCGCGCGGGGCGCGCCGGCAAGCTCTTCGCGTACCACGTCTGCGACTGGAAGAGCCCCACGCTGGACCTGCTGCTCGACCGCGGTCTGCCGGGAGAAGGCATCATCCCGCTGCGGCAGATCCGGGGCTGGGTCGAAGCGGCTGGCTTCCGCGGCTTCAACGAGGTGGAGATCTTCTCCGAGGTGCACTGGGCAGCTGACCAAGAAGCATTCCTGGCGCGCATCGTCCACAGCTACCGCGACCACGTCTGAAGCGGGACGGCTCTCTACATCGGCTGTTTCGATCGGCTCTCTACATCGGATGGCTCGAGCAAATGAAGACACACAAAATCGGCATCATCATGAACGGCGTCACCGGGCGCATGGGGCACAACCAGCACCTGATGCGCTCGATCGCGGCCATCATCCGCCAGGGTGGTGTGCGCCTCGCCTCGGGCGACGTCATCCTGCCCGATCCCATCCTGGTCGGGCGCGACCTGGACAAGCTGAAGAAGATCGGCGAGGCAGCGGGTGTCCAGAAGCTGAGCACCGATCTGGACGCGGTGCTCGGGGACTCCGACTATTCGGTGTACTTCGACGCCCAGGTCACGCACGCCCGGGCCGACTGCGTCAAGCGAGCGATTCGCGCGGGCAAGCACATCTACTGCGAGAAGCCGCTCGCCGCCGACATGGCCAGCGCGCTCGAGTTGGTGCGCCTGGTCAGCGACGCGCGCCTGAGGAACGGGGTGGTGCAGGACAAGCTGTTCTTGCCGGGTCTGTTGAAACTGAAGCGCCTGAAGGAGAAGGGCTTCTTCGGCCGCATCCTGTCGGTCCGCGGCGAGTTTGGTTACTGGGTCTTCGAAGGCGACACGGTGCCGGCGCAGCGTCCCTCCTGGAACTATCGCAAGGAGGACTCGGGCGGCATCATCCTGGATATGCTGGCCCACTGGCGTTACGTGCTGGACAACCTGTTCGGTTCCGTCCAGGCGCTGAGCTGCCGCGGCGCAACGCACATCGGCGAGCGCGTCGATGAACAGGGCAAGCGCTATGCCTGCACGGCAGACGACGCCGCGTACGCCACCTTTGAGCTGGAAGGTGGCGCCATCGCGCAGTTCAACTCGTCGTGGACCACGCGGGTGCGGCGCGACGACCTGCTCACGTTGCACGTCGATGGCACGCACGGCTCCGCCGTGGCCGGGTTGCGCGAGTGCTGGACGCAGCACTACGGCAACACGCCCCGCCCGGTCTGGAACCCCGACGTGGCCGAGAAGATGGATTTTCTGGCCGGCTGGGCCAAGGTGCCCGAGCAAGAGAGCTACGACAATGCCTTCAAGGTGCAGTGGGAAGCCTTCCTGCGCCACGTCGTGACCGGCAGCGAGTTCCCGTGGTCGTTCCGCGAAGGAGCGAAGGGCGTGCAGCTGGCGGAGCTCGGGCTGGAGAGCTGGCGTAAACGCGCCTGGGTGGACGTGTCGCCGCTCGGCTAGGGGTGCGGCATGGCAACGCTCGGCAATATGGGCAGCAAACGGCAGGTCGCGCTCGTCACCGGCGGCAGCCGTGGCATCGGTTTCGGCATCGCGGAGCGGCTCGCGCGCGAGGGCTACGCGCTCGTCATCAACGGCGTGCGCGGGGAAGCAGAGGTGGCCGAGAGCCTGTCGCGGCTGCGCGCTCACGGGGTCGAGGTGGTGTACGCGCCGGGTGACGTCGCGTCCGACGCCGGCCGCGAGGCGCTGCTCGAGCGCGCGCTCGCCAGCTTCGGCCCTCCCAACCTGCTGGTGAACAACGCCGGCGTGGCACCGAAAGAGCGCCGGGACGTGCTCGAAATGACCCGCGAGAGCTACGAGCGCGTGCTCGGCACCAACCTCGCCGGGCCGCTCTTTCTGACGCAGCTCGTCGTGCGGCACATGCTGGCCGCGCGCGAGCGAGAGCCGGACTTTGCCGCCTGCGTGGTCAACGTATCGTCGATCTCCGCCAGCGTCGTGTCCACGAACCGTGGCGAGTATTGCATCGCCAAGGCAGGGCTCGCGATGTTGACCCAGCTGTTCGCCACGCGCCTCGGCCCGCTCGGCATCCCCGTGTACGAGGTGCGCCCAGGCGTGATCCAGACCGACATGACCGCCGGCGTGGCGGCCAAGTATGATCAACTGATCGCCAACGGGCTGTGCGTGCAACCGCGCTGGGGTTACCCCGAAGACGTGGGGCGCGCCGTCGCGGCGCTGGCGCGCGGGGACTTCCCCTATTCCACGGGGCAGGTCATCGTCGTGGACGGCGGGCTCACGATCCCGCGGCTGTGAGACAGGAAAGAACGATGCGAACGCACGGGACCTGCCCCAGCTTGCTCCGGCTGCTCTGCATCAGCGCAGGGCTGCTGCCCGCGTGTCAGGACTCCTCGAGCGCGCTCGCACCCAGTAGCGAAGGGCCGGCGCTGGAGATGCCGGCGCTGGAGATGCCGGTGAGCGGCGCGCCGCTGCCGGGCAGCGCGCCCGAAGGTCCCCCTGCAGCGCCCGGCAACTCGGCGAACGCGGCTGTCGCGGAAGGCCCGCAGCAGGCTGTGGGGGGCCTGGCTTCTACCGCTTCGAGCGCTGCTGGCGGCGAGGATGCGCCGGTGCTGGGCGGCGAGGATGCGCCGGAGCTCTGCCAGGACGCCGCGTGCCCGCTGCCCGCCTTCCCCGGCGCGGACGGCGCGGGCGGGTTCGTCAGCGGCGGGCGTGGCGGAGACGTGTATCACGTCACGCGGCTCGACACCGACTTCAGCGATATGATCCCCGGGACATTGCGCTATGGGCTTTCCAATCTGACCGCGCCGCGCACGATCGTCTTCGACGTGAGCGGCGTGTTCCAGCTGGGCCGCACCGCGCTGGCGACCTGGGACGACAACGGCAACGGCTGGGATACCGCCTCGCGGCTCAATCTCCCCTCCAACGTCACGATCGCGGGCCAGACGGCGCCAGGCCCCGTGGTGCTGATGGGCGGTGTGCTCAAGGCGGGCGGAGCAAACATCATCCTGCGCAACGTCACCATCGCGCCCGGCTACGGCAGCCGCGGCTTCGACGAGGCCGAGCGACCGCCGGCAGCGGGAGACTTCCCCGATGCCTACGTGTTCGACGCCATCGACATCTCGGGCCATGACCTGATCGTCGACCACGTCACCACCGTCTACGCGACGGACGAGACCATCTCGATGAACGAGCAGGTCACGAACGTCACGGTGCAATACAGCAACATCTCCCAGGGCCAGAACTACCCGCAAGCGGACGCCGAGGCGGACGGCGTGCGCTACACGGGCCACGCGCTCGGTTCGCTGCTGCAGGCGGGCTCGAATGCGCGCATCAGCATCCACCACAACCTGTACGCGCACCAGAAGGGTCGGTTGCCGCGTGTCGGAACCGAGGCGGAAGCGTTGGCCGTCGCCGGCGTGGGCGCCTTCAACGACTTTCGCAACAATGTGTTCTACAACTGGTTCGACACCGCCGGCACGGGCGCGAGCGGGCAACCCAGTCAGAACAACTTCATCGGCAACTTCTACCTGGCCGGGCCTGGCGGCGACAATCCCTCCGGCGCGGCGAGTACGGAGCTGGCCACGGCCGCCGGCGGTACGCTCATCTTTGATGGCAAGGACGCCGCCAATACCCAGCTGTACCACGCGGGCAACTTGAAGGACCTGAACCTGGACGGCGATGCGCAGGACGGCGCGCCGCTCGGCGACGCCGACTTCATCGCATCGAACCTGCAGGCGGCGCCCTTTGCCGAGGTCCCGTATCTGGGAGTCACGGAGCCGGCGGATGTGGCGCTGGAGCGTGTGCTTTTGTACGCGGGCAGCCGCTACTGGGAACGCGGCCCCGTCGACCAGCGCATCGTGGCCGAGGTGCGCGCAGGCACGGGCAAGATCCTCGCCTGGGCGGATGATCCCTTCGACCCGAGCGCGGACGAAGGCGTGGAATGGCGCAACCTGGTGAGCACGCCCAGCGTGGCGCGCCCCGCGGACTTCGACACGGATCAGGACGGCATGCCTGATGCCTGGGAGCTGGAGCAGGAGCTGAACCCAGCCCTGGCCGACAACAACGGCGACCTTGACCGAGACGGCTATACCAACCTGGAAGAGTACATCAACGCGCTCGCTGCGTGGCCCGACCCGGGCGCCCCCGCCACGCTCGAATGATAGGCTCGCCGGCATGCCTCGATGCTGCGCGACTGCGCGGCTGTGACCCTCCAGGGTGGCACGCTCATCGCGATTTTCGCGATCGTTTCTCCCTTCCCCCGCATCGACGAGTGTGAAGCCAACGTCCCTCGGTCTGATCCTCGGAGCTCTCGTATCGGCCACCCTGCAGGGCGCCTGCCAGGGCGAGAATGCGATGCCGGCCCCCTTTGAAGGCAACGGCGCCACCAGCGGGCCCCGCGGCGGCACGGATCCTGCGGCCTCGCCCGGTGCCCCGACGCTTCCGGGCACCCCCAGCCCGGGCGGGGCGGCGGGCCCCGGACCGTCCCCGAGCGGAACATCCGGCGAGGGTCCGCCGGTGACGTCGGGCCTGAATGGCGGTCCCGCGCCCCAAGCCACGCCGCCGCCTGCGGCCAGCCCCCCTCCGGTGGCAGGCCCCGCGCTGCCGCCTCCCGGCACCAGCGTCGTCCCGGGCACCCCCGAGCCCACCGACTGCGTGATCCCTCCGGCCATCACGACGCCGGTCGGGTATGGCTCCGCGACCACCGGCGGTGGCAACGCCACGCCCGTCGTCGTCAACACCTACGACGCAGCGCAGGCCGTGCTCGATGACTACCGGGACGCCTTCGAGGAGGGGACCCAGACGGCGTTGGTGCTGCGCTACACGGGGAGCTTCGATTTTTCGAGCATCACGGACGTGTGCGCGCAGCACACGAAGGCAGAGCAGATCCTCGAGATCAAAGAGATCGAGAACGTCACCATCGAGGGAGCTCCGGGCTCCAGCGCCAACTTTGGTCTGAAGGTCAGCCGTGCCAAGAACGTGATCATCCGCAACCTGACGCTCGGGCTCTTGCCCGGTGGTGGTTCATCGGACGCGATCACGCTGGAGGGCAACGACACCAACGGCGACGTGGAGAACGTCTGGGTCGACCACAACGATCTCTTCAGCTCGACCAAAGACGACTGCGAGGGAGCCGGCGACACCGAGTTCGACGGCCTGATCGACATCAAGAAGGGCGCGCGCCGCATCACCGTCTCCTACAACTATCTCCACGATCACCAGAAGACGGGCCTGCTCGGCTCGAGTGATGACGACCAGACCGAGCGCTACGTCACCTTCCACCACAACCGGTACGAGAACGTGGTCTCGCGCACCCCGCTGCATCGCTTCGGGTACATTCACGCCTTCAACAACTACTATGGGACGATCACCAGCAGCGGCATCAACGTGCGCATGGGGGGCATCGCGCTGATCGAGTCCAATTTCTTCGAGAACGCGCTGAACCCGGTCACCTCGCGCTACAGCCCCGAGGCGGGCCTCTGGGACCTGCGCAACAACCACGTCGGCCCCGGCGTCACCTGGGACGTGGAGGAAGACACCCTCGCCAACGCCGACACCTGGCAGAGCACCACGACCTTCCCGGCGAGCGAGCTGAACTACAGCTACACGCCGGACCGCGCGGGCTGCGTGAAGCAGATCGTGTTCGCGCAGGCGGGGGCAAAGCTGTAATCGCGCTCGCGAGCGCGCGACGCCAGCCCTAGAAGGTGCGGGCGCCCTGCATCAGGGGCTCGGCGCCGTGGCGCGACGTTCGATGCCAGGAGGGCCCTCCTGGAGTCGGCCGGAGACGTGCGGCCCGAGCCAGAGCAGTGAGCGCAGTTACCCCGCGGGCGCCCGTTCCCCGCTCAACAGATCGCAGGTTCAGGCCAAGGATGCCTGACGAGAAACCGCGCGCGGCTGCATGGATAGGATCGTGAGTCGTCATCTTATCGGCTGGGTCGTGTTGGGCTGGGCCGCGTTGCTAGGCTGCGGCGAGGAGGCGTCCGAGGCGGGCGCTCCGACCCCGCCGGCTGCTCCGCGTCCGGGGGAGAGCTCGTCCCCGGCTCCGCAGCCCTCGCGACCGGAGGGTCCAGGTGTGGTTCAGGGGGTGCCGTCTCCCGAGGGGCAGGGCGAGGTGCCTTCGGCCCCCGTCGGGCTCTCGGGTCCAGACCCGAGCCCCCAGGGTCCGAGCCCGACGGAGGGCACTGCGCCCGGCGATCCAGCGCTGATCCCGTTTCAGCTCGAGGTTCCGACCCTGGCGTTTGACGAGAACAGCATCGTGCTCGTCTGGCACAAACCCGCCAACTACTCGGACGTGGTCGGCTACCACGTGTACATGGACGGTGAATTGCTCGGCCTGGCCGAGCCGAATAGTACGCTGTTCTCGCCGGCAAAGCCCTACATGGACGGCTTCTACGCCGCCGATGCCGCCCGATTTCATGCTCGGGCCACGATCCACACCTTCACGGTCGAGGGCCTCTCGCCGGGCACCGAGCATCGCTTCACGGCGCGCTCGGTGCTGAGCGATGGCTCCGAATCCGCCGACAGCAACGTCGTCGTCCAGCGGACTCTGGAGCCCCCCGTCGTCCTCGACATCAGCGCCGCGCCCTATCGCGCGGTGGCGGACGGTACGACCCTGAATACGGCGGCGATCCAGGCGGCCATCGACGCCTGCCCGCCCGAGGGCAAGGTCCTGGTGCCGGCGGGCAGGTTCAAGACCGGCGCGCTCTTCTTGAAGAGCAACATGACGTTCGAGGTCGCCCTGGGCGCGACCTTGCTCGGCTCCGAGAACGCCGGCGACTACCCGCTCGCCCGCGGTTACACCCTGTATGAGTACCTCGATGAACGGCGCCCGCCCTCGCTGCTCAACGCCATCGATCAGCAGAGCCGCAGCGCGGGCACGTTCGAGAACATCCGCATCGTCGGCCAGGGCACGATCGACGGCAACGGCTGGCGCAGGACGGCCGCGGGCAGCCTCATGGACGAGATCGGCAACTTGCTCCCGCAATACATGGCCGGCAACGGCAACAGCGTCCCCACCGCTGGCGTGCTGGCGGGGGCGCAGGTGGCGGAGGCCGTCGCCAGCGGGCTCGCGCTCGATATTGCCTACAGCAATCGCCGTTCCAGCCTGATTACGCTGCGCGGCGTGCGGAATGTCTACTACGAGGGCATCACCGTGGTGAACCCCGCCTTCCACGGCATCATGAATCTCGAGACGGAGAACGTCGCCGTCAACGGTGTCATCCACCAGACCTACGACATCAACAACGGAGACGGCATCGAGTTCGGCAACAGCAGCAACATCGTCGTGTTCAACAGCTTCTTCGACACGGGAGATGACTGCATCAACTTCGCCGCCGGCATGGGGCTCGAGTCGAGCACCCAGCCCCCGCTCGCCAACGCCTGGATCTTCAACAACTACTTCCGCGAAGGGCACGGAGCCGTCGTGGCCGGCAGCCACACGGGGGCCTGGATCCAGAACGTGCTGGCGGAAGACAACGTGATGTTCCACACGGACGTCGGGCTGCGCATGAAGAGCAACGTGGAGACCGGCGGCGGAGGGCGTGATTGGGTGTTTCGCGACAGCGCAATCCGGGACGCCAGCAACAACGCGTTCATCCTCACGCTGGCCTATGGCCAGAACAACAACGTCTACGCCTCGGCGACGGTCCCCGCACAGTTTCGCGATGTGCTCGTCAGCAACGTCAGCGTCGACGGCGCAGCCAGCTCGATCCGCGTCGACGGCTTCGACCCGAGCCTTGCCGCGCAGAACCTGGAAGGTTACGGGGACGTATTTCACGAGAACATCCGCTTCCAGAACGTGTCGCTGAATGCGGTCCCCGCGGCGAGCATCGATCACCTGAGAAACAGCAGCTTCGAAGACGTGGTCTTCACGGGCATCGTCGGCGGCGGCTCACCGTGGGTGATCAGCAACTCGCCGGGCTTGAGCTTTGTCGGCACCACACCAACGCCCTAGTCCCGTTGGATGCCCCCGGCGGAGGTCGAAGAACGACAGGAGCATGACCGATCGCAGCTCGCCGAAACACGACCGTCGCACGCTGCTCGCGAGCGGCCTGGGGGCGGCCCTGGCGCTGGCCCTGCCGGCCATTTCGGCGCGCCGTGCCCGCGCCGCCGCGGAGCCGGTGGTCGAGACCCGCCAGGGCCGCGTCGCGGGCTACGTGGACGGCGGCATCTTCGTCTTCAAGGGCATCCCCTACGGCGAGGATACGAGCCGCTCTCGATTTCGTCCACCGGTGGCGCGCGCCGCCTGGCACGGTGTGCACCCCGCGCAGCAGTACGGCCCGGCTGCGCCGCAGGGCTCGCGCGAAGAGGCCATGAGTGAAGACTGCCTGGTGCTGAACGTGTGGTCGCCGGGGCTGGGAGACGGCCAGCGCCGAGCGGTCCTGGTCTACATCCATGGCGGCGGATTTTCGGGCGGCTCCGGCTCGAGCCCGCTCTACGACGGCGCGGCGCTCTGCCGGCGCGGCGACGTGGTGGTGGTCTCGCTGAATCACCGCCTGAACGTGTTCGGGTATCTCTCTCTGCAGAAGCTCGGCGGGGGCGTGACAGGCCCTTTTGCGGGCAGCGGCAACGCGGGTCAGCTCGATCTCGTGCTGGCGCTCGAATGGGTGCGCGACAACATCGGGCGCTTCGGGGGCGATCCAGGCAAGGTGACGCTATTTGGACAGTCCGGCGGCGGCGCCAAGATCGCCACGCTGCTGGCCATGCCACGGGCGCGCTGGCTGTTTCACCGGGCCATCACCATGAGCGGCCAGCAGGTGACCGCGTCGGGTCCAAACGCGGCCGCGCGGCGCGCCCAGAGCCTCCTGGACGTGTTGAAGCTGGATGCGTCGAAGCTCGACCAGCTCGTGAAGCTGCCCTATGAAAAGATCCTGGAGGCGGCGAGCGCAGCCGATCCGCTCCTCGGCTCCGGCGCGCTCTATTTTGGCCCGGTGCTGGATGAAGTGGTGCTGCCGCGGCACCCGTTCTTCCCGGATGCGCCGTCGCTCTCGCAGGACATCCCCCTCTTGCTCGGCAACGCGCGCGACGAGACGCGCACCCTGATCGGACGCAGTTGCCCGGAGTGCTTCGAGCTGCGCTGGGACGGCCTCGCGCAGCGCATCGCCCAGGAGCTCGCGGGGCGCACGGACATCGATGCGGAGCTGGTCGTGCGACAGTACCGGCGCGTGTATCCGAAATACACGCCGAGCGAGGTGTTCTTTGCCGCGACCACGGCCGGTCGCTCCTGGCGCGGGCAGCTGATCGAGGCCGAGCTCCGCGCGCGGGCGAACGCGCCCACGTGGGTCTACCAGCTCGACTGGTGCAGTCCGCTCGACGGCGGCAAGTGGCGGGCCCCCCACACGCTCGACATTCCGCTCGCCTTCGACAACACGCGCGTACCGAACGCGCTGAGCGGCGACGGGCCAGCGGCGCGGCAGATGGCGAGCCTGGTCAGCGGCGCGTTCATCGCGTTTGCCAAGACGGGCAACCCCAACCTTGCCGGCCTGCCGAGCTGGCCCGAGTACCGCCTCGAGCAGCGCGCCACGTTGATCTTCGACCTGCCGCCCGTGATCGTGAACGATCCGCGCGCGGCAGAGCGCCGGTTGTTTGCCAGCGCACCCTACGTCCAGCCGGGCACCTGAGCCTTCGGCACAGGGAGCGGCCTGCACCAGGCGCTGGCGCTGCTTCGCTACTGGCAGGGCGCGACCGGAGCCTCCGCCGATTCTCCGCAGACCTGGCAGACGGCGGCGCTGTCGCAGTCGAACTCGCTTCCGGCGACCCAGCCGTACGTCCCGCACTGTCCGGGGGCGTCGCTGGACTCATAGCCGCCGACGAGCCGTGGGCTGACCGCTGCCGCGCCGGTAGACGGGAGCGACTGTTCGAACACCCAGCCGTTGGAGTAGTTTCCGCCCCCGAACACCACGAAGACCCTCCCGCAGCCTTCGCGGCGCTGTGCAGCCCCGAACGCCTCGCACAGCCGTTGCTCGGCCTGCGCGGGGGTGGAGGGGCAGCTCTCCTTGGAGCAGCGGCAATCGAGCGAGGTGCGCTCCGTGGCATAGATGTAGTCCGTGCCATTGACGCCGACGATTTCGTTCAGACCATCCAGCACGGAGCAGCGGCAATCGCTCTGGCACGCGGCTTCCGTGTCGAAGGAGGGCCAATGTTCGGGCGCGGCGACCCGGTCGTCGTAGCGGCAGCACTCGCCCGTCGCCGGGTTGCGGGACCACGAGGGCTGGCCCCCGGAGAACTCGAGGGTGGCCGCGGGGCAGCCGGGACACTCGGGCCCGCTGCATGAGGCGCCGGCGGGCGCTACCGCACCGGCATCGTCGTTGCCGGGCGCGGAGGGCGCTGGCGTGGGCAGGTTCTCGAGATGGGTACGGGTCAACGTCTGCGGCGCGTCGTCCGCGCGCCCGCACGCCCACCCGATCAGAGCGATGCACAGGCCAGCAAAGCACCGGCGGTGCGGCGCGGAGGAGTTCTTTGCCTGACGTACTGGCCAGATCGCCATGCACCCGAACGTACCTCGGGCTGGCCCGATGGGCTCGCCGAGCCAGCGCATTTCTCGCGACCCAGGCCACGAGAAAGCGCTGGTTCGTGGATCGTTGCAGCAGCGCTGTTCAACACCGCCTGGGCTAGAGCTTGCCGGGCCCCGCGCTGGCCTCGAGCGCACTCTTCAGGCCCGCCGTCGGAGTGGGCGTGTAGCTATACGTCGCCGACGGCGTCCACACGTCTCCCGTCGGCAGCAGCTCGGGTTGGTTGCGCCGTGCCGCCTGCTGCGGCACGGAGACCATCAGATCCGTGGGCACACCATTGAGCATGGTTCCGGAGTCGAAGAAGTAGGTGCGCTCGTTCACGTCCGGTGTCGTGCCCGTCGTCGGTGCCGCCCGGTGTTGTGTCACGACGACGTCCTCCTCGTTGGGGGCCGAATCACCCGCGTACGCGGTCAGCGCGTAGACGTTGTTTTCGGAGTAGACCTTTGCCAGGTGACCGACGCCGAGCCCGGAGCCCATCGGGTTGCGGGGCCATGGCTTGGCCCGATCTGCCGGCACGGAGATCGACGGACCGAGTGTGCCCTCGACGTAGTTCGAGTACACGTGCACCTTGCCGAAGCGCACGCGAGGCACGCGCTGCCCCACGCCGATGAACCGGTTGTGGTCTACCGTGACGCTGAGGGCACCCCAGCCATTCGTCTGCCGGACGGTGTCGCTGCCGCCGATCAACATGACCTTGTCATGATTCATGAAGATGTTGTTGGAGACGGTGACGAAGTCCGCGAAGCCGTTGATGTCGAGCACGCCATCATGGGTCTCCTTGCGGTTGGCATGCCCGTCATACGGCGCCTCCCACACCGAGGTGGCCGACTGGCTCTCGCGATCGCCATCGTTGAAGGCGCAGTGGTCGATCCACACGTGGGTGGCGTTCTGGACCCGCAGGTTGTCATACTCGGAGTTCCAGCGGCCACCCGGGCATTGGTGCGGGCCGTTGTCGCTCGGCGCGTCGAACGTGGCCTGGCACTTCGGATCGAGTAGATCCTCCGGGTCGACGACGTCGGGCGGCGTCGAGTATGAGTCCGTCGGATCCCAGGCGGGAAACATGTCGTAGGCATCTTCGAAGCTGATGTTGCGTACGATCACGTTCTCGGCGACGGGATCCGTCGAGGGCGCGGGGGCGGGCGCCGCAGGCTCGGCTGCGGGCTCGGGCGGCGGCCCCGGATCGATGCCACAGGCCGCTGCCAGTTCGGGGTCGATCGTCGGGGTCGGAGGGGGCGTGCCTTCCGGTAGCGGGGGTGCCGGGGGGCGCGGCACCGTCCCCCCGATCACGATCCCGCCGTGGATGATCCTGGCGTCGTCGCCCAGACCGAGAAGCGACGTGTTGGAGCCCACCCGCAGCTCGACGACCGCCCGTTGGCGAGCCCGGGAGCAATTGCGCAGCTCCTCCTGACTGCCCGGGCACGCCGGGATCGGCGGCGGCGCGTCATCGACGAGGGGCTGCTTGTTCCACTCCCTCGGTTCATAGGCGGCCTTGAACGCGGCGAAGTCGTAGCCCTCACAGGCGTGGTCCTCCAGCGTGAGCTCCTTGCCGGCCTTGTTGGTGTTCAGGCTGATCGTGCCCCGTACGTAGATGAGCTTCGGCGTCTTGTCGGGGCCCTTCACGGAGGTAAAGGTTCCGTTGTCGGCGACGACGGCGTCCGGATAGAGGGCTTTGACGAGCCCCATCCGGGTCGTCACCACGTAGGTGTGGGCTCGGTCCGCGTCGTTGCCGCCGTTGGTGACCTTGGTCGCGTCACCGGGCCACACGCTCGCCCAACCGTTGGCTACCGCCAGAGGCGGCCTTGCCCCGCCCGGGCCGACCCCGGCGACGATCGTCCCGAGAGACGGGTCATCGGAACATCCAAGACAGGCCGCCGCGGTCGCCAGCAGCGACAGGGCGAGCTGGGTCGATCTGAGTGAGTCCTTCATGGGTCTGCCTTCGTTCTAAGGTGGAAAGTGGCGGGATCCGCGCCACACGCCGGCAGCAGCAACATCAGGAGGCAGGAGTAGCGAGCGTTGGTGTCGAGCATACGGAGTCCATCCCGGTGGCGCCGGCGGCGAGAGACCCTACGGTGCCGGGTTCCAACCCGCGCCGTTGTTGAACGCCGCGAAGATCAGCGTGCGATTCGCAAAACCCGCCGCCACTTCCTGCGCGGTCAGCGTGCGCGCCGAGGCCGAACGGGCCGCGAGCGACAGTGGATTGCCCGCCAGATTGAGCGACCCGAATTCTCGCCAGCCACTGGCCGCGCTGGCCGTGGCCGGGTTGGGTGCGGGCTGCCCATTGACGCCCGCCGCTGCCCAACCGAGCGCCGCGACATGGGTATCGATCCGGCAGTTGATGAACGCGATGTTATCAAAGTAGCCCGCGTTGCCTCCGCTCCGGGCCAGATAGGTCAGACCCGCGCCCACCGGGGTCCCGGCGGGGCCCGTGCCTTGCGTGAGCCTGCTGTTCAGGAACACAAAGCCCTTGTCTGCCGCGGTGACGGTGCGCGCCTGCAGCACATACCCGCCGGAGGCCGCCGTGCCCCGGGAATCGCCGACGGTACGGATCTCGCTGTCCTCGAACAGGGCCACGCGGTTGTTGCCCCAGATGAAGTCGACGTTGCCCTCGATCAGGCTGTTGGAGAACCAGCTGTAGCCCTTGAGCTGGAGGGTATCCTGCTCGCTGACGAAGTGCATGTCGGTCGCGACCAGGCGGCCTTGATCGGTGTTGAAGTAGATCGTCTCGGCTTGGTCCCCCGCGCCGGTGCGCCGGTGCGTGTTGCGCAGGGTGAAGTTGTCGAGCGTCAGCAAGTCCGAGCTCTCGATCAGGAACAGCGAGCGGCCCCCCGCGCCTCCCGTGGCGGCGCTGCTGCCCGTGCCGCCGTTGAAGCCCTCGAAGTTCTCGTACTCGATGACGACCCCATCGCGCGATTCACCCCGGATGGTCAGGTTGTTCTTGCCGCGCTCGAAGAGCAGCTCCCGGTACGTGCCATTGCTGATGGAAATCGTGGCCGGGGTCGCGACGGCGACGTTCTGCATGACGTGGTCGAGTGCGCCCTGCACGGTGCGGAAGTCGGCGTCCGGGCCGTCATCATCGACGGTCACGTTGGCGCCGGTGGGCGCCGCCGCGCGCGTGGTGAAGCTCCAGCCTGCCGTGGCGCCAACGCCGCCGAACGGCGTGCCTCCGAGCGTGCCCTGGATGGCGCCGTCGGCGATGCCCACGTAGTACTCGGTCCCATACTGCAAGACGCGGCTGTGCGGCTTGATGCGCACCGTGTTGCCGTCGACGACGACGGGTCTGGTATTCACCTGTCGGACTCGGCCGCCCGAGGTCCCGGAGGGGGGGCCGAGCAGGTCTGTCTCGGCGCCCACGGACACCGAGTCGACCACGCTGTCGTCACTGGCCCGAAAGATGCGAATGGAGCCCGCGCCCAGAGTGGGTGGGCCGTCGAAGGTCAGCGCGAGGGGGGCGTCGACCTGCACGTTCGCTTGCCCCGCGGGGGGTTGGGTCACCGCTGCCAGACCCGTGACGGTGCCCGGCGGATCGCGATAGGGCGGGGTGACCGTCAGCGTGAGCACCTTGCTCAACTTGGGGTCGGAACCGCTGTTGAACGTGACATGCGCAACCCCTGCGCTGAGCGGCGTCACCGTCACCGTGGTGCCCGCGATCCCGACCGATGCCACGGCAGGGTTGTCGGACACGGCCGTGAAGGTGTCTGGCGTCGTGCCGTCGCTGGTCAGCGCCCGGACGTCGACCTGCAGCGGCGTGGTTTCCGCCTCGGCGGTCCGCAACAAGCTGGGCGGCGCGAGCACCAGCGACACCGGCTTGATGGCGGCGTCACCCACCACGACGTCGTCGAGCAGGAACGATTTGTTGGCGGTAAAAAGCCCGATCTTGCCCTGGGCGAAGTCGGCGTCGACGGCCGACCCGATGTTCTCCCCATCGAGGTAGACCGTCAGGGCCTGACCGACCACCTCGAAGCGAACGCTATACCACTGCCCATCGGCCTGGCCCTGCGCCCCTTGCAGGATCTCTCGCTGCCCCTGCACTGCGCGGCTGATGGTGCCTGCCTTGCGGAAGCCCGCTTCGACCTGGGTTGCCGCGAGATCGGTCTGGACATTGAGGCCACCGAGGTACCAATTGGCCGCGTCCTGATAGCGAGCCACGAGGAAGAGCTGCTTGTTGCTGGTCGTGCCGTTGGTCTGTGGCTTCACCCGCGCTTGCACGTAGTAGTCGGCGAGCGGCGTAGTGCCGGCGTTGGCCTCGGTGGTGGCCCAGGCGGCGTCGGTGATGAGCGCGATCAGATTGTCGGTCGAGCTGCCCGCCGTGTACTGCAGCACGTGATTTTCCGTGCCCGGCTCGAGCGCGAGCGCAAACGCGGCGCCGGTGCCCGGGGTGAGGTCCCAGTTGGCGGTCGTGCCACTCTCGAAGTCGTCACTGAACCAGATCGGGCTGCGCAGCGGCGGCTCTTCGACGGGGGCGGGTTCTTCGACCGGCGGCACGAGCTGTGGCGGATTGGGGTCTTCGCTCGGCGATGGATCGCCGCTGGGCATCGGCGTCAGTGCACTGGGTGGAGGCGAGTCGATGCTCGTGCCATCCGCAGGAGCAGCGCCGGTCGGCTCGCGCTCTGGGTCTCCACCACAGGCGAGCGCCAGTGCCATCGGGATCACCGCGGCCGAGGAGAGGGTCCCTGTGAAACGGCTGCTGCGAATACCGAGACTCATACACTTCCTCCGACGGGCGCTCTCGTCAGCTGACGAGGACGACTCGAGTCACAACCACGATGCGAGGCCGAGAAAAGGATGACTCGTTCCTGCAACATCGAAGGATACCCGAGTCCAATGCGGGGGAGCTCGAGACTACGTACCTTGGCGCTCTCTTTTGCAGATTTGCTGCAAGATACGCGAACGGCGCTGCCCGCAGCTCCGACGCTGCACCACCATTGCGCAGTTCTGCCGCGGCACAAATGCGAGCTCTGCAACCGATTCGCGGACAGGTTCAGATCCTCAGCGCCTCGAGCGCACCTCGCACCCCGAGCGAACAGATCGCATGCAACTGAGCGCCGACCTCGGCGGCGAACTCCGGCGGCAACTGGTCTGCGTGGGCGCCCCAGAACTCGCGCTCGGCGAGCAAGTCGACGACCAGCTGGACGCACGCCTCCGGACTGCACTCCAGCGTTTCGGCACGCTGCCACGCGCCGAGAAAGAACTGCAACACCGGCAGCTCGTCTCGAATCTCGTAGTTCTCGCGCGGTGGCGCGAGCTGGCGGTGTCCGGCGGGCGCTCCGCGCGACCCGAGCAGCGAGCCGCCGGCCAGCTCTCGCCCGCGATAAAACGCGACCAGGGCTGCGAGCGCAAATCCCAGCCGCGGCGAGGAGCGGCCATACCGGCGTCGGTTATCGAGCACGCTGCCCAGGATGCGCGCCTTGTACTTGCTGACCGAGTTGAGTGAGATGCTCACCAGTTGGTGGCGGATGAACGGGCTCTCGAACCGCTCCAGCACTGACCCGGCAAAGCTCGACAGCTCGGCGGGCGGGAGATGCAACGTGGGCAGGATCTCGTCGAAGATCGCGCCCTCCACATAGTCGCGAAAGAGCGGGTCTTCCATGCACTCGCGCACGGTGTCCTTGCCATCGAGGAACGCAGCGAGGGCGACCAGCGTGTGAGCCCCGTTCAGAATGCGCACCTTGCGCTCCCGGTAGGGCGTCATGTCGCTCGTCCAGACCACACCCAGGCCCGCCGCTGCGAGCGGCAGCTCCTCTTCCAGCGGGCGCGGACATTCGATGACCCAGGAATGAAAGCTCTCGCCGGCCACGATCAGCGCGTCCTGATATCCGAAGCGCTGCGCGAGCTCCACGGCTTCGTCCTTCGGGTAGCCCGTGATGATGCGATCAACCAGCGTATTGGCAAACACACAGCTGTGTTGCAACCAGCCGACAAATGAGGCCTCGAGCTGCCAGCTCGCCGCGAGTTCCTGCACCGCGCGGGCCAATGCGTCCCCATTCCTTTCGATCAGCTCGCAGGGCAACACGATCAGGCCGCGCCCCGGATCGCCCTCAAAATGCCGATAGCGCGCGTACAAGAGCTGCGTCAGCTTGCCGGGAAAGGACGGCGAGGGGCGTGCGTCCAGGCGGTCGCCAGCGTCGAGGCGAATGCCGGCTTCGGTGGTGTTGGAGACCACGAAGCGCAGCTCGGGTTGTGCTGCGCAGGCGAGGAATGCATCGAACGCCACGTGCGGATCGATGCAGCGGCTGACCGACGTCACCAGTTCGCGGGCTTCACTACTGGCTTTGCCTTCGACGCCGCGCAAGAGCACGGTGAACAACCCATCCTGCTGATTGATGCGCTCGCTCGCTCCGTCTGCGATCGGTTGCACCAGCACGGCGCGGCCTTGAAACAGGCCCTGGCGGTTCATGCGCTCCAGCATCCAGTCGACAAAGCCGCGCAGAAAGTTGCCCTCACCAAACTGCAGCACACGCTCCGGTAGCACGCGTGCGCGTGCCGCCGCGGCGTCGGCCAGGCGTGGATCGATCTGGAGCAGCTCGCCGCAGAGCTGGGGTTGCGCTGGGCTCGCGTTCACAGCGTCACCCCGTCCTTCCAGATGGAGATCTCGCGGAAGCCGTTCAGCTCGCTCTTGGTCCGCTGGCGGCCGCTCGCCACGTCCAGCACCAGCTGAAACAGCTGCTCGGAGAGCGGACCGAACTCGCCCGTACCGAGCGCGATGGGCCCGGCGTCGAAGTCGATCCAGATCGGTTTGCGTTCGGCCAGCGACGAGTTGGTGCTGATCTTGATGGTCGGCGCAGGAAAGCCCATGGGGGTACCGCGCCCGGTGGTAAACAGCACCATGTGTGCACCGGCGGCCACCAGCGCCGTGGATGAGACGCCATCGTTGCCCGGAGCGTTCACGAGCGCCGTGCCGCCCAGGCGCGAGGGGGCCTGCTGGCCGTAGCCGAGCACACACGCCACGGGCGCCTGACCCGCCTTCTGCACGCAACCGAGCGATTTCTCCGCCAGGGTCGTGATGCCGCCGGCCTTGTTGCCTGGCGCGGGGTTCTCGTCGATGGGTTCATCGTAGCGGCGAAAGTAGGCCCGGAAGCTGTTCACTATCGCGATCGTGTCACGCGCCACGCCGGGGCTCTGCGCTCGCTCGAGCAGCACGCCCTCCGCACCAAACATCTCGGGCACCTCGGTGAGCAACACACTGCCACCGAGCGCTGCCAGACGGTTCGCGACCTTGCCCACCAGCGGATTGGCAGTAATGCCCGACAGCCCGTCGCTGCCGCCGCATTTCATGCCCACGATCAGTTCGGACGCGGGCACGCTCTCGCGCTCGAAGCGCTCGGCGTAGCGAGCCAGCCCGAGCACACCCGCGAGGCCCTCCTCCACTTCGTCCTCCACCTCCTGCGCATTGAACGAGGCGATGCGTTCGCTGCTCATGGGCCCGACCTGCTGCAGGAACGACGCGAGTTGATTGTTTTCACAACCGAGGCCCAGGATGAGCACGGCAGCCGCGTTCGGGTGGTTGACGAGTCCGGCGAGCACGCGCTGGGTACGGTCGAGGTCATGGCCGAGCTGAGAGCAGCCGTAGGGATGCTTGAAGGCGTACACGCCGTCGATGCGCGAGCCCGGAAATACCAGCTCGCGAGTGGCCGCGGCGGCGATGCGGTCGGCGGCGTTGTTGACGCAGCCCACGGTATTGATGATCCAGATCTCGTTGCGGATGCCGATCCGACCATCCGCGCGCCGAAAGCCCTGGAAGCTCGCAGCGGGAGGGGGGTCCAGCCGGTCCCGGCGCGGCGCGCCGGCCCGGGACGCCAGCACGGCGTCATCTTCTCCAATGTCGTCGCGCAACGTGCTCACGAGGTTGTGGCTGTGCACGTGTTCGCCCGGCTCGATGTCGGCGCTCGCGACACCGATCGAGTACCCGTATTTTACGACCGCCTCCCCCGCGCGGATGCGACGAATCGCGAGCTTGTGCCCCAGAGGTACGTCCGTTTGCAGCCGCACGCCGGCGTCCGCGACGTGGCCTCGGCCCAGATCTCGCAAGGCGACCACGACGTTGTCGCCCTCGGCGATGAGCAGCGTTTCTTTCATGCGCAAGTGTCCCGTCGGCTCTCGGAGCGTCACGCATCCATGCGCCACGACGGCACTTGCGATCACCGCACGTGGTCCGCGAGCGAAAAGGCCGTAGAAGGGCCTGGCCGGCGCACGGGCCGCCAGACGGCGCTTCGCAGGTTTGCCCGCGACCTCGCCGATCTGCTCTGCGCTAGCGCCTGCGCGCCGTTGGTTTTCTCGTCACGTCGGGGCCGTCCACGACCCAGTTTGGGGCGCGCTGCAACCAGCGACGCGGGCGAGCGGGCAGGTGAGCTTCGGTGCCGCGCCAAGCCGCACGAGCCGCTGCTCGGTAGCAGGGCAGTGTAGCTGCCTCGCCCTCAGTCGACCGGGCGCAGCAGGGCTGCTGCCGACCACATCAAGGGCGCTTGACCCTGATTGTCACCGGTCAGCTTGCCTCGCTCGAAGTAATAGTTCTCTTCGTCGCCCTCGTACATGTCTGCGGGATATCCGTGCGAGCTGGGCAAGTACACCCAATCGGTGACGTTCTGGACCTGGCCGCTGCCGTTGAGCTGCCCCACCAGACCGAGCCAGGCGGCACGGGCAGCGGGACCAAAAGTCTCGACGTCGAGCAAGCCCTGCCGCACTCCGCTGATGAAGGCGTACGTGAACATGGCGCTCCCGGACGACTCGACCGAGTTGCGAGAGTCCCCCGAGTCAATCACCACCTTCCACAGACCGGCGCCGGGCTGGCCCGCTGGGATCTGGTACTGCAGCAGCCCGTTCATCATTCTCCGGTAGCCGGCTTCGATGCGGGCGTAGTCCGGGTGCGAGCTCGGGATTTCTCGCATCAGCTCGGCCAGGCCGGCAGCGAACCAACCATTGCCTCGCGACCAGGAGACGTCGAACCCTGGCTGGCTCAGGTGATGGGGGACCAGGCCGTTGTTCTTCTGCATGGTCTGCAGGTAGTCGACCATCGTGTCCGCTGCCGCGTCCATGTGCCGCTGACGATGGGCCGCGTCGGTGCTCACCCGGTAGGCCTGCATCTGCAGCGCCGCGACATGGAACATGTCGTCGCTCGAGTTGCGGAGCTGCGTCGTGAGGAAAGCGATTTGATGATCCGCCGCGAGATCGCCCTCCTGCGCGTAGAGGGAGTCCGAGCTGAGCTTGGCAATTTCGAGCGGCACGATGCCGAAGGTGCTGTCGTCGATGGACCCGGCGAACGTGTTCTGCGCCGTCGGAGGGTTGAAGGCCCCCCAGGTGCCCTCGTACGGCTCGTACTTGGCGATGAGAGCGCTGACCAACGACGCCTGCCCGGCGAGCTGCGCGACGGCGAGGGCGCCGTACCACGCGCAGGCGTCCTTGTAGTGTTTGTAGTCGTCCTGGTTGTCATGTCCCGAGCCGCTGGCGAGCGTCTGGGCCCGGAAGATCTCCGCTGCCCTCACCCCCACCGCCAGGGGGGCCGCCTCCGCGGGCCAATCGACGAAGAACTTGTCCACCGCGAGCACCGCGACGGGCGCCTCGCCCCCGACGCCTTGGCCACTGCCCGAGCTCCCCGAGGTTCCGCCGCTGGGATCGCTCGCCGGGAGCTCTCCACCGACGGGCATGGACGAGCCGCCCGCGACGCCCGCTGACGAGCCGCCGGCACCAACGACACCCGCCGACGAGCCGCCGGCACCGCCGGCCATGGCACTGCCGCCCGCCCCTTGATCACTGCCATCGGCACCCGGGTCACTGCCATCGGTGCCGGGCTCACTGCCATCGGTGCCCTCGGCGAGGCCAACGACGTCGTTGCCCTCGGTGGAGCTGCCGTCAGTGGACTGGGGTGGGGTACCGTCGCTGTCCGGGGGGCTCTGATCGCGATTTGCTGGTTGGGCGCCCGACTCGTCCGCGGGATCCCCTTCGCCCGCAATGCCCGGCGCAGGTTCCCCGACGGCGACGCTCCGCTCATCGACCGCACAGGCGCTCGCACAGCTCCCTGCGAGCAGCAGAATTCGGGCCCTCCTGGCAAATTGTCGCATGGGCGTAGGCATATCACCTCTGCCCTGCCGCGACCAGCGGCACTCGGAGCGGACGCTTGTCTCACAGCGACCGGCGGAGAAGCGTTTCACCGCCGTGACTCTGGTGATTCCCAGACCCCGCGCGAACTCTCGGCAGGTCTCGCTTCGAGCGCCTCGCGCGCGCCACTCGCCCCCGTCGAACGGATGGGCGTCTTCGTGCGAGCCCCCCGCTGCGCGGAGCCGACTTCCCCCTCGGGAGTCAGCCCCGCGCAGCGTCGTCCTTGCCGACCCGCTTGCTCGTGTTTTCTCCGCCGCTCAGTCGTCGAGAGCCGCCAGCGCGGCGTCGCAGACGGCCGGGTCGGGCTGGTTCTCGAGCGGGGAGGAGAGGGTGCACAGGCTCGCCACGAACAATGCGGTGAAGTCGTCGCGGTCGAGCGTGCCCTGGCGTAGCACCGAGAGCACCGGATCGAGCAGCTGCAGGTTGCGCCCGAGCTCGTCGGGCGTGAGACCCAGGTCACCCGCGGCGTCCTTCAGGGTCAGGTCGGCGTCGAAGCGCAAGAACACGTTCGACACGGGGTCGCCTCCGGTGGTCGGCAAGTCGGCGATCTGGAGCGCGCGCTGGTAGAAGCCCTGCGAGTCTTCCTCCACCTGTTTGGCGAAGGCCTGGGGGCTCACATAGATGGCCTTCAGCGCTTCCACTTCGTCGCGGTCCAGCCCGATGCTGCGAGCGTTGGCCAGGTCTGCCGCACCGACCTCGTCCACCACCGGGATCAAGCCGGCGGCATGGCAGTTGGAGCAGGACACGGAGGTGACGGCGCGAAAATCATTCTGATTGGTGTCGAGCAGAATGTCCGAGTCTTCCACGATGTTGTCGTTGGCATCGGCGATGATGAAGCCGAGCATGCCGTTCGGCAGCGTGAAGATGGCCTCCGTGCCGCCCGCAGCAAAGCCGAACGGATCTTCGAAGATGCTCTCGTTGGCCACGTCGGCGTCAAAGTCAAAGCTCTGCCAGAGCGCTCCGCCGCGCACCTCGATGTCGTCCCGCTCGACCAGGCGATCCTGACGAGAGATGCGCGAGCGCGTGGTGCCGGCGCGGATCGAATCCTCATCGTCCAGATTGCCCTGGAGGTCGACGCCCAGCTCATTGCTGATGAAGGTGCTCAATGGCTGGTTCACGTCGACGCCGATGATGGCGTAGTAGAGGTTGCCGATCGTCGCCACGTCCAGCATCTGGTCGGCAAACAGGATCGGAAAGTCCGTCGCGGAGTCCCGTTCCACGTCGTCCGCGTCATCACCGACGAATTTGACGGCGTAAGGGTCGTTCGCCGCGATCGCTTCCCAGACGTCGGTGAAGTTCCGGCCGTCCACCGAGATGGCGCGGTCCCACTGGAAGTCGCGCAGATCGATGCGGTAGAGGGTGTCGTCCTTGTCGACGGCGACCGCGGTCTCGATCGTGGCGTCGATCGAGAGCATGTTCAGCATCTTGGTCAAGGCCTGCCGATCCTTGTCCAGGCCGCCCTTGGCGCAGACGCCCGCCGTGTAGCGATTGGTGAGCGAGATGTAGCGCAGAAAGGGTTGGTCCTCACTGTCGGCCGTGCGCAGATCGCGATTGACGGTCTTGAAGAGCTGATCGAAATCGGTGAGCTGATCCTGCCCTTCGCAGTCGCCCGCAGGGGCCTGAGCGGGCCAGAATACCGGGTTGTCGATGTACTGGGCTACCGTGTTGATGTCCGCCTCCGTCACGCGCGGTAGGCCGGAGCCGAGCGGCGGCATCTCGCCGCGGACCATGCGCTGAATGATGCGCGAACCGGCGCTATTCAAGGGCAAGATCTTGCCGGTCGAGACCAGTTGGTCGACATCGTTGATGTAGTTCATGCCCGCCTGCGCCTGTTGCGGCGTGAGCGCGGGGCCATGGCACTGGCCGCAATTGGCGGCGAGCACGTTCTCTGCGGCCGCCTTGGCGAGCTCCGCCGCATCGCTGCGCGCCGGGGCAGGGGCAGCGCCGGCCGCGTTGCTGCCGGCGGCCGGGTCCGAGACGGCCGGGCTCGCACACTCGGCGAGCAGCGGATTGTCGGCACACGTCTCTCGTTGCACGGGAGTTACATCCGTCGGTGGCGAGCTGGCCGCGCTGCTTTGCGTATCGGTACTGCTGCTGTCGCCGTCACTGCCGCAGCCCAGCGCGAGCGCCGCGCTGCAGCCGAGACCGAGCATCGCGAGCGAGCGATTCGTCCTCTGTCGAGCTGTCATGAAGTCCTCCTGGTGCTGTTGGCGAGGGAGCTTTAGCAAGGAGCGGGCCCAGGCTGGGGAGCGGGGCCTTTGTTCACTCGCGAGAAACAGATGCAGGGGAGCTTCACGAGCCGTGCTCCGCAGCACGACCGGCACGCCCCCGGCGCCGCCGTGAGGCACGCGGCGCCGTGTCGAGACTCCTCAGGCATGGTCAGGATGCCGCACGAAAACGGGTCGCTCCCCCCGGCCTCTCGCTTCGAGCGCAGCTCGAGTCTAGACTGGGCGCATGGAAAATCTCGCGGGGCGCGTGCTTGTGGTGACCGGTGGCCGGGGTGCCATCGGTCGCGCGATTGTCTCGGCGCTGGGCAGCGCCGGGGCAAGGGTCGTGGTGGCGGACCTGCCGGAGGTGAACGTGCTCGACGCGGCGGGCGCCACGGCGCTCGTGCAGGGCGTGCTGGAGCGCGAGGGCCGGCTCGACGGACTGGTGCACACCGTCGGCGGCTTTGCGATGGGCAAGCTCCTGGACGCCCCGCTCGCCGACTACGAGCGCATGTTCGATCTCAACGTGCGTTCACTCTTTCACGTGGCACGCGCGGTGTTGCCGCATTTCGTCGAGCAAAAGCGCGGCTTCCTCGCCGCATTCTCCTCGGAACCCGGCTGGACCGGCGCGTCCCCGGGCTCCGCCCTGTACGGCGCTGCCAAGGCCGCCGTGGCGGCGCTCTTGCGCTCGCTCGACGGCGAGCTTGCCGGCACCGACGTGAACGTGGCCGTCATCTACCCGATGGGCGCCGTCGATACGCCGGCCAATCGCCGCGACATGCCCGGCTTCGCGCGCTTCATCGATCCCCAGGAGATCGCCGAAACGGTGGTCTTCGCCGCGCAGCGCTCGCGCGCGGGGCGCGTGCTCGAACTCGCGGTCTACCCGCCGCGCTAGGGGGCGAGCTTCGGCGGCGGCCGGGTCGAGCTGACCTTGCGCGATCACGCTCTCTAGCACGCCGCCGGTGCCAGGCGGGCCTCGGAGCGGGCCCCGCGCGGCGCTGGCAACCCGAGCGGGCTACAGGGGCGCCGAGTACCTGGGATTCGCGAGCAGCGCCGCGAACGGGGGAAAGTCACGCAACGGTAGCCACTCGATGCCCCGGCGCAGGTGCTCGACGTAGATCGGAAGGTAAAAGCCCCAGGTCTCTTCGTAGTAACTGCCCAGCAGCCGCTCGAGCTCCGCGACCGCTTCGGCGCGTTGCCCCAACCAGGCGAGCGCGCAAGCATAGGCGGCTCGCAGGTGCGGCGCGTCCGCGGCGTCCGCGGTGAGCGGTACCAGCTGGATGGCGCGCCCGACGGCAGCCAGGGCTTCGCGGCGATCGCTCCCGCTGGCGGCGAGGTTCAGGCCGAGCACTGCCCAGAGGGTCGCGTTTTCGGGCTCTTCATTGACCCGCCGGCGTAGTTCGGTTTGAGTACGTACGAAGCTCTCGTGGCTCGCGCTCGTGTCGCCGGACTGCCTCAGCGCCAGGGCCAGAAACGTCTGCTGCAGCGGCGCGTCGTCGCCGTCGGCGGGCTGCTCCAGCGCGCGAGCGTGGCGCAGGAACAGGGGCAGGTCACCCAGCTCCCACGCGGCTTCGCGCAGCCGTGCCCGGCTCTCCAGGGGTAGCTCCGACAGCGGTGGCTGCTGCTCCATGAAGCGCAGGACGGGGCCGCTGTCGCGCGCCATGCGGAAGTCGAGCAAGGCTTTCTCGAGCGCGATCGGGAACCTCAGCCGGCCCTGGGCGCTCAGCTCCGCATACACCGCCAGCGCTGCGTCAAAGCGGCGCAGCCCGCGGTAGGTGCGCGCCAGCCACTCGGCTTTGGCTGAAGATACCGGCTCGAGCTGCCAGGCTCGACGCAACGGTTCGAGCGCATCCGCCGGGTTGCCCTTGCGCGTGGCAGCGCGGGCCAGATAGAACGCCACCTCGGCGCTATTGGGCTGCTGCTGCGCGATGCGAGCGAGCTCGTGGTGGGCCCTGGGCCAGTCACGGTAGGTTTGCCCGTAGAACCAGGCGGCGGCCATCCGGACCTGAAGGTCCTCGGCATCCAGGCTCAAGGCGCGTTCGAGAGCCTGGCTGGCTCGCTGCCGCTGCTCCGGACGCCGCGAGGCGTTCACCTGATACGCCTGCGCGCGCTGGCCTGCGAGAGCAGCCCAGGCACGCGCGAAGCTGGGGTCCAGCTCCACCGCACGCTCAAACCACCTCTCCCTCTCTGTCCCGGTGCTTGCCGCTTGCCCCTGGGCGTAGGCCTCGTACGCCTCCACGCTGGCGCTCAACGGTCGCGCCAGCTGCGCCCGCTCGGCGGGCGAGATCACGGCTTGCAACGCCACCGCGATCTCCTGCGCCAGCTCGGCTTGCAGCTGAAACAGATCCGTCAGCTTGCGATCGAACGTCTTGGCCCACAGGTGCGTCCCCTGTTCTGCGTCCACCAGGCGCGAGTTCAAGCGCAGCGTGCTGCCGTCGAGGCGCAGGCTGTTCCACAACACGTAGCCGGCGCCCAGCTCGTCACCAATGGTCTTGCTGTCTTTCGACGTACCCTCGAGCGTCAGCACTAGATCCCGCGAGAGCACGTGCAGAGCGGACACCGAGGCCAGGCGCGTCAGCACATCCTCGTGCATCCCGTCGGCAAAGGCCGCCCCCTCCGGGGGGCCTGTGTAACTCACGGGCAAGACGGCGATGGCCTTGCCGAGGTCGGCTGGCGCGGCAACGCGTGGCGGGGCGTTACTCACCATGCGGCGCGCCACGAACAGCGAGACCGCAAGCGTGCTCAGCAGCAGGACTGCTGCCGCCCACTTCAGCAGCCAAGCACGCCGTGCCGGCCGCGCCCGCTCGGCCTCGTCCGGATGAAACACCCGGGCGAGCAGCAGCGCAATCGGGAAGCCCGTCACGATCGCGATCAGGATGCTCTTGAGCACCCACGAGGGTGCTTCAAAGGCCTCGAGCGCGATATCGCTGGCTTGCACGATGCCCCAGCCGATCACGGCGTACAGCGCGCCGACCTTGTAGACGCGGTGGCGCTGCAGCTCGGCGAAGAAGCCAGCCTCTGCGGAGCCTGCTCCGGACGGCTCGGGGGGGGCGCGCTTGGCGGACATCAGGGCAAGCTATAGCCAGCGTGCTCAATGGATGCACCAACGAGCAAGTCCTGCCGGCTCGAATCGTCGGAAAATCGAGCCTGGCATTGGAGATAGTGCGCACCCACCGCGCCCCCGACGAGTCAGGGCGTGGGGGGCGGGGGCTCGCAGCGCGTGCCGTCCCGGGGCAGGCTCAGGTCCTGGAAGTAATCGCGCATGATCAGGATCGGGCACACCAGATCGGAGAACAGGGCGATGTGGCCGCTGTGGGCGCTCTCGACCAGGACCGCGTTGCCGAGCGAATCGCGCATCTCCCGCGCCCAGGCGAGCGGGGTGCGCGTATCGGTCGTACCGCCCACCAGCAGGAGCGGAGTATTGCCGGGGTTGGTGAGCACGGGCACGGGATCGCGCGGCACCGGGGAGGCGAGGCAGCTCGCGGCCGAGTATACGAGCGGTGCAAAGACGGGGGAACGCTCGAAGGCCGCCTGGATCAACGTATCGACCTCGGCGGCCGCGGGAGGCTCGTTCGTGTTGTCGATGCAGTGCACCGCGAAGTTATCGGCGATGTTGATGCCCAGATCGGGGAGTGGTGGCGGCTCTTCTGGGGTCATACTGCCGTCCGGCATGTTGGCGGCCTGCTGCTCTTCCGCGTAGGAGCGCAACAATTGCGCGAGCAGTTGGTAACCGCCGGGGATGCCCATGAAGGTGGACCAGATCGACGCGAGCGCGTCCTTGCCGCCGGGCTCGGCGCCGAGTTCCGCCGCGAGATCGGCAAATACGCGCGCGGGCTCGTCGGGGCAGTCGACGCTGCCCGCGGCGCACGCCTGCAAGAACGCCTCGTGCCCGGCGATCACCGCCTCGAACTGCCCCTTGACCCAGGCGACGTCGTCCGCCACGGGCTGCACCACCCCATCCAGGACGATGGCTCGCGTTTGTTCGGGGTAGAGGTGCGCGTACAGCGCGCCGAGCCGACTGCCGTAGGAAGCGCCATAGAAGTTGAGCTTGCTGGCGCCCAGCGCTGCACGAATCGCGTCTAGATCCCGCACCACGTTGATGCTGCCGAGCGCCGCGAACAGTTTGGGATCGACCTGCTCGCACCCCTGCTCGAAGTCCGCGGCTCGAGCCACCAGGGCGTCGATGCCGCCCGCTTCATACACCACGCTCGAGGCCTCGGGTTCGGAGGGGCAAGTGATGCTCCCGCTCTCTCCCACGCCGCGCGGATCGAAGCTCACCAGGTCAAAGCCCGGGAACACCCGATTGAAGTTGGCCTGTTCCATGATGCCGGCAAGGAACTCCGTGCCGGAGCCCCCCGGCCCGCCCGGATTGAACACGATGCTGCCCTCGAACCGGCTGCCCTCGGCGCGCGAGCGGTTCAGCGCGAGCGATAGCTTTTCGCCGTCGGGATCGGCGTAGTCTACCGGTACCTCGAGCGTGGAGCATTCGAGCTTTCCGCACGGCTCCCAGCCCTGCACGACGCGCCGCTCGGCGGCGAAGAGCTCCCCCTGCGTCTCGCTCTCGAAATCCGAGCCGCAGCCGACGAGCCCCCAGGACCCCACGCTCCAGAGCAGCCCCACCCGCCACGCTATCTCCACGGCCACGACGCCCGTTCCCCTCGACATGGGGCGGTCATAGCGGTCCCGCCGCCGGCTGTCAGCTCTCGATGCCGATCGCGCTGCGACACAAGAGTGGCTCGCTATTGGGGAGCTTGTCCGCGCTTCACGTACCAGTCGAAGAAGCGGCGCGTGCCCTCCTCGACGCTGACGGTCGGTGCATAGTCGAGCAGGCGCCGAGCCTTGCTGATGTCCGCGTAGGTATAGCCGACGTCCGCGTCGAGCATGGGCTTGTCGATCAGCTCGGGTTTCTTGCCGGCGAGGCGCTCCAGCGTCGCGACGAAGTCCGCGAGCAGCACGGGCTCGCCACGCCCGAGGTTGATCACCTCATAGCCCAGGCGCCGATCGGCAGCGGCCACGATGCCCGACACGATGTCGTCGACGAAGGTCCAGTCGCGATGCATCTGCCCGCCGTTGTAGTAGGGCACGGCGTCTCCACCGAAGGCGCTGTCCAGCACCTTGTACGCCATCATGTCCGGGCGACCGCGCGGGCCATATACGGTGAAGAAGCGCAGCGCCGTGAAGTCGAGCCCGTGCAGATGGTGATAGGTGAAGCCGAGCATCTCCGCCGCGCGCTTGCTCGCTGCATAGGGGGCCAGCGGTCGATCGGCGTGGTCGCTCTCGATGAACGGAAGCACCTCCGTTCTGCCGTAGGCCGAGGAGGTGGATGCCAGCACGAAGGTCGCGCGGCGCGACTGGGCGCGCACGGCTTCGAGCAGGTTGAGCGTGCCGGTCAGGTTCACGTCGTAATACAGCCACGGGTCTTCGACCGAAACCCGTACGCCCGCCATCGCCGCCAGGTGGATGACGGCGCCGAAGTCGTGCTCCTCAAACAACCGGGCGACCAGCGCACGATCGCGGATGTCTCCGGTGATGCACTGAAATTGCTCCGGCGTCCTGGCCTCGCGCGCGACCTCCACCAGATTCAGGCGCTTGCGCTCCGGAGGGTAGTAGTCGTTCAGGTTGTCGAGCCCGACGACCACGTCTCCGCGCGCGAGCAAGCGCACTGCCGTGTGGCTCCCGATGAATCCCGCAGCCCCGGTGACGAGCACTTTCACAGCCTGTCCAATCACACAGGGGCTAGGCGCTGTCGATAGCCTTTGGCGTGCCGCCGAGCCGGCTCCGCGGCATGCCCGCCACCGCCTCGCCACCGCCTGCCACCGCCTCCCCCCGATGCGCGGACGGTTGAATCGAGGGACTAGCCGTGCCGCTGGGTTTGTGGTCGGCTTCGGGACGTGCAACCGAGCGACGCCCATCGCAGCGTATTTCCGAGCGCGTCCGTGGTCGCGCCGACGCTGGTCGAGCTGGGGCCCCTGCGCAACGGCCTGGGCTCGTTGCGCAATCTCGAGCTGCTCTTGAAATCGATCAAGGTGGGTCAAAAAGGACTCTTTGCGGCCGTGGCCGCCGTGCACGCCGACTGCGCGGCGATGATCGCGAGTCTGGGCAGTGTTTCACACGCGCTCGAGTCCCGGGGCACCGAGCTCGCCGTGGCCCGCCACCTGAGCGATGCCCTGTGCGCCAGCCTGCAGCGGCTCGAGGCCGCACTCGCCCAGAGCGTCCGCAGCGGGCGCCTTTCAGCGACCCAGCGCCTGGCGCTGGAGCAAGACCTGCCGCGCCTGTCGCGGGAGATCGGTGGCACGTTGCCCTTGGTCGCCCTGGTGGACCGAGCGGCCCAGCCGCGGCCGCCGGAGCTGACGCCGGCCGCGTGGGTGCACCTGAGCAGTGCGGAAGGGCCGCCGCCCGAGGGGGTCTCGGCGTTCTTCGAGGCATCGGGCCCGGATGTCGGTCTGCCCGTCGATCTGGCCGCCTCCAAGCTGCTCGTGGTCCTCGGCTGCGCGCTCGTGGCGCAGCGCAGCGCCCCGCTGCCGCTCCGGCTCCAGTTCGCCGCCGAGCCGGGGGCGTCCCGCACACGGATCGGTTTCGGCCCGGGATCGGGCCCGGGCATCCCGGTGCGCATCGCCCCGCTGCCGCTGGTCGACCCCACCCTGTATTGCGCCCAGGCTGCCGCCCGCCGGCTCGGCGGCAGTTTCGAATACGACGCCGAGGCGCGCAGGGTGTGCATTTCCTGGCCTTTGTCGTAAGAGGCGGGCTCCATACCGCGGCGGCTGCCGCAGCCAGGAACTGTCATGTCGGAAGCCGATCTGCGCCCCCTCATCGAAGCTGCCTTTGCCGATCGGCAGCTGCTCAAAGACCCCAAGCACAAGGCCGCCGTGGCGAGCGCCGTGGCCGCTCTCGATCGGGGTGAGCTGCGCATCGCCACGCAGCGCGCGCCGGGCCAGTGGGAAACCCACGCCTGGCTGAAACAGGCCGTACTGCTCTACTTCGCCATCTCGGAGATGAGCGTGAGCTCCGCCGGTCCGCTGCAATTCCACGACAAGATCCCCCTGAAATCGAACCTGGCGCAGGCTGGGGTGCGCGTGGTGCCCCCCGGCACGATCCGCTACGGTGCCTTCGTCGAGCCCGGGGCCATCCTGATGCCCGGCTACGTCAACATCGGCGCGTACGTCGGGGCGGGCAGCATGGTGGATACCTGGGCCACGGTGGGCTCGTGCGCGCAGATCGGCAAGCGCTGCCATCTGTCCGGCGGCGTGGGCATCGGCGGCGTGCTGGAGCCGCCCGGCGCGCAGCCCGTGATCATCGAGGATGATTGCTTCGTCGGCTCGCGCGCCATCGTCGTCGAGGGCGTGCTGGTGGAGAGTGCTGCGGTGATCGGCGCCGGGGTCACGCTCACCGCCTCGACCCCGATCGTGGACGTGAGCGGCAGCGAACCCAAGGAGCTGCGGGGGCGCGTGCCGGCCCGCAGCGTGGTCATCCCCGGGATGCGGCCCAAGCGCTTTCCGGCGGGCGAGTACATGGTGCCGGTCGCGCTCATCATCGGGCAGCGCAAAGAGAGCACGGATCAAAAAACCAGCTTGAACGACGCCCTGCGCGACTTCGGCGTCGCCGTCTAGTCGCTGGCGTGCCCGGCACGCGTGGGGGCGCTCGGCCGTGGGGTCAGGCCGCCACGGTCCGGTGGCGGCGGGGTGCTTTTCTCGCCTCGGGACCGGGGCACGCCAGCTCGGCAAAGTGTGGTAATGGGGCGGGCTCATCATGCGCTATCGGCGAGCACTGTTACCCACCGTCAAGGAGGCTCCCTCCGACGCCACCACGGCCAGCCACTCTCTGCTCCTGCGAGCAGGCTACATTCGGCGAGTCGGGGCCGGCATCTACAGCTTTTTGCCTCTCGGCGTGAAGGTGCTCAAGAAGATCGAGCAGATCGTGGTCGAGGAGATGAACCGCGCGGGCGCCGAGCAGGTCATCTTGCCGGCGCTCCTGCCGGCGGAATACTTCAAGGAAACCGGGCGCTGGGAGCTCTTTGGGCCGCAGCTGATGCGCCTCGTCGACCGCAAGGGCGGGGACTACCACCTCGGGCCCACCCACGAGGAGATCATCACCGATCTGGCGCGGCGCGAGATCCACAGCTACCGCGATCTGCCGAAGAACCTGTACCAGGTGCAGGTGAAGTTTCGGGATGAGCCCCGGCCTCGCGCCGGCCTGCTGCGCTGCCGAGAGTTCCTGATGAAGGACGCCTACTCGTTCGACGCGGACGCCGCCGGAGCCGAACGGAGCTATCAGTCCATGCGGGCCGCCTACACGCGCATCTTCGATCGCACGGGGCTCACCTATCGCCGCGTCAGCGCCGACGCCGGCGCCATGGGCGGCTCCAAGAACGAAGAGTTCCAGGTGCTGGTGCACAGCGGCGAGGACATCATCGTGGCCTGTGAGGCCTGCGAGTACGCCGCCAATCTGGAGGTCGCCGTCAGCCGGGTGACGGACGCGCCCGCCGCGGCGGGGCCCGTGCCGTCTCCGGTGCCCGTGGAAACGCCCGGCCAGAAGAGTATCGAGGACGTGGCGCGCTTTCTGAAGGTGCCCGAGAGCCGCATGCTCAAGAGCCTGATCTACCGCTCGGGGCCGCGCGTCGTGATGGCCGTGCTGCGCGGCGACCACGAGGTGAATGAAGACAAGCTGGCGCGCGCGCTCGGCCTGGGTGAGGTCGAGCTGGCGGACGCGGCGACGGTCCAGAAGGCCACCTCTGCGCCGGTCGGTTTCGCCGGTCCGGTGGGCTTTTCGGGCGAGATCGCCATCGATCCCGCCGCCGCGGCGGTGCAGGACGGCGTGACGGGGGCCAACGCCGCCGATCGGCACCTCGAGCACGTGGTGTTCGGTCGCGACTACAGCGGCAAACTGGCCGATCTGCGCAGCGTGCTCGACGATGACGTGTGTGTGGAATGTGGCGGGTCGCTCAAGCGCTATCGCGGTATCGAAGCCGGTCACATCTTCGTACTCGGCACCCACTACAGCAAGAAGATGGGTGCCACCTACCTGGACCAGGAGCAGCAGAAGCAGGACCTGGTGATGGGCTGCTATGGCATCGGCGTTTCGCGCCTGGTCGCGACGGCGGTGGAACAGCACCACGATGGCTTTGGCATCGCCTGGCCGATCAGCGTGGCGCCGTATCAGGTGCACCTCGTGCAACTGGGCGACGGCGAGCGGGTGGAGCGCGTCGTGCGCGAGATCGAGCTCGGTCTGGAAGCGAACGGACTGGAGGTGTTGGTCGACGATCGCGAGGAGCGCCCGGGCGTCAAGTTCAAGGATGCGGACCTGATCGGTGTGCCGTTGCGCGTGACCGTGGGTGATCGCGGCCTGGACAAGGGCATCGTGGAGCTCAAGCGCCGCACGCAGAAGGACAGCCGCAACGTGCCGTCCGAGAGCGCCATCCTGGAGATCGTCAAAGAGATCGAGCTGCTGCGCACCCTCGATCCGAAGGCGGCAGCCCCTGCTCCGCCCGCAGCCGGGGCGGCACGGTGAAGGGACTGGTGAGCGAGGAGTCCGCCTCGCCCGAGCGGCTGGTGTCCACCTCCACCGAAGCGGTGCACGCGGGTGTGCCACTGCATCGGCCTCACCACACGCTGGCGCCGGGCATTGCCCAGACGGCGACCTATACCTTTACCGATAGCGCCGACCTCGAGCGCTACATGCGCGGCCAGGATTCGGACATCGACCGCGAAGAGTATGGGCGCTACGGCAACCCCACCGTCCGCGAGCTCGAGACGCGCGTGGCGGCGCTGGAAGGCGCCGACGACGCGCTCGCCTTTGCCAGCGGCATGGCGGCGATCACGACCAGCTTGTTCGCTCTGACCAAGGCGGGCGATCACGTGGTCCTGTTCAGCGACTGCTATCGGCGCACTCGGCAGTTCGTGGCGCAGACGCTGGCGCGTTTCGGCGTCGAGCACAGCATGGTCGCTCCGGGGGATCTGGCGGCGCTCGAGGCAGCGCTGCGGCCGAACACGCGCTGCGTGATCACGGAGTCGCCCACCAACCCGTACCTGCACTGTGTGGACCTCGAGCAGGTGACGGCGATCGTGCGGCGCCATGGGCGCATCAAGACGCTCGTGGACTCGACCTTCGCCACGCCCGTCAACTGCCGGCCGCTGCGCTTCGGCATCGA
>Ga0315912_10001167_pt1 | contig 34680 bp, 16 predicted proteins | sample VfabasoilMG_FD_204469 | JGI IMG/M metagenome (GOLD analysis project Ga0315912, IMG submission 204469) | Garden soil microbial communities collected in Santa Monica, California, United States - V. faba soil | ecosystem: Environmental > Terrestrial > Soil > Garden | place: USA: California... | reverse complement strand
CCGAGCCACCAGCTTCCGTTCCCGACGTGGTTGTTGTCGTTGAACCCCCTGTGGTGGATGAACCAACTCCAATGGCTAAAAAGAAGCGCACCTCGACGAAACCCAAAGCCGAAGAGTCGAAGGCCAAACCACCGGCTAAACCCTCAACGCCTAAAAAGACCGCCACAAAGAAGGCTACGACCGAGAAATCAGCCACCAAGAAGCCAACTAAGAAAAAGGAATGAGTTGAGGGCCAAATAAGAACCGGCAAGAGCCCTGTCGTTATCCACAACGATAGGGTAGGGGGCAGGAAAAAAATCGAAACGCGACTTATCTCAATCTGACAGATGGATCCGAGTTGTTTAGAATTAGTGGCCTGCTGGCATATTTCTTGCACAATTTTGGTTAATGCCTTCTCACACTCACCTCCACGAATATCGCGCGCAGGCCACTGCCCATCTCACACAAACCATGAGCTTCCTCGCCATGCCCACGGCCGAACTCGAGGCAGTTTTGGTGCAAGAGCTCAACAACAATCCAGCCCTAGAATTAGTAGATGAACCGATTTGCCCCACCTGTGGCCGCCGCCTTAAACAGTTTCCGTGCCTCGCCTGCGCCGCGCCGCGCGAGGATGGCGGCTCGGTGGTGTATCTCTCGCCCTACGAACAACGCTTCCAGCGGGTGATGGGTGTGCCAGCCGCCGAGGCACGCGAAACCCAGACCCCTGAGCGTCTCGACGATCACATCTTGCGCCAGATCAGCCCACTACTCAATCGAACAGACCGCGCCCTTGCCACCTATCTCTTAGCGCGACTAGATGAAGATGGCCTCCTGCCCGAGTCGGCGGCGGAAGTGGCCGTGTTCAATCGCGTCAGCCTCGCCACAGTGGAGCGTGTGTTGCAGTTGATCCGACATGCTGACCCGGTGGGTGTGGGCGCGTGCTCCCCACAAGAGTCGCTCCTCATTCAACTCGATGCGTTGGCGGAGGTGGCGTCCGCTCCGTTGCTCCATCTGGCGCGGCGCATCGTGTGTGAACAATTTGAAGCCTTGGGCAAAGCCGACCATGCGCGCATCGCGCGGCGCTTGCAACAGCCAGTGGCGCTGGTGGAACAGGCCGCGCATTTCATCCATCGCAATCTCACGCCTTATCCAGCGCGCGCCTTTTGGGGCGAGGGTAAAACACCTGCTGGGGCCGATCAGGCTACATTACACAACCCCGATGCGATCATCTCATGCCCGCCGCATGTCCCAGCCCAACCATTTTTCATCGAGGTCTTTACACCATTGTCGGGGTTTCTGCGGGTGAACCCTGAATTTAAAAATGCGCTTGTGGATAACACCAGTGTGGATCGCGAAAAATGGAGCGCGGCCTTAGAGCGCGCCGCCCTCGTCACCAAATGTCTGCGACAACGCAACCACACATTGTGCCGGCTCATCGGCCTCGTGGCCGACACCCAACGTGATTTCATCCTGAGTGGCGACGGTCATCTACGCCCGCTCACTCGTTCGCAAATCGCCGAGAGTTTGGGCGTCCACGAATCCACCATCTCGCGGGCGGTGGCCGGGAAGACGGTGGCCTTGCCCAATGGGCGCATCATCCCCATCGCCAAATTTTTTGATCGCAGTTTATCGGTGCGCGACCGAGTGAAGACTCTGATAGAATCGGAGACTGAGCCATTGACCGATGAAGCCATCGCCGTCGCGTTGGAAGCGCAAGGCGTTTCGGTGGCGCGTCGAACCGTGGCCAAATATCGCAACATGCTTGGCCTCCTGCCGGCCCATCTCCGCGGCCGCTCCAAACGGACATGACCTTCTACGCCTCATCCCTCACCCGTGCCCTCCAACGTTGGCAATGGCGGAATGAGGATGACCTCTGGTCGCAGTCGGTCTTACAACACCTCTTAGAACAAATTGATTCGGCGGCCTTTTTGGTGTCGGCCTCGACGGGGCGTTTTCGCGCTTTCAATGGGTGGGCGACCGCGCTCACGGAATGGTCGCGCACGGAACTGGAAACGCTGACGTTGTTCGCCTTGTTGCAATCGGGCGAGGCGCTGGAGTACTTCGCCACCGTCGCGGCGGGGGACACCGGGCGCGTCTTTCACAACGCACTGTTACGCACGCGTTCTGGGCGCACTGTAGCCGTAGACTTGCGTTTGTCCGCTATCACCACGGCGGATGAATTGGTGGTCTTGGGTTTTGCCACATTGGCCGAAGAACGCTTGGCACAAGAACGCTCGGCTACCCAATTAACCCGAGTCTTAGAAACTATTGAGCGGTTGCTCGCGGTATCGGTCGCCCCTACTGAAGAGGCCGTGCCGCGCATCGTGCGGCTCACCCAAGACATGCTCCAAAGCGATGCGGTGGCGTTCTATCGCGTGACGACCGAAACACCGGCTGGCCTCAGCTTGCAACAAGGGGTGCAATTGCCAGCTTCCTTCCCCACGACCCTCCGCCCCGAACAAGCTCAACCATTGTTGACGCCGTTCATCTGGTGGACGACGCAACGCCCAGGTACCTACATCGCTCAAATGGCGCGCGCGGCGGGTTGGCAAAGTTTGTTAGCGCATCCGGTCGGTGAGGGCGTGGCGCTCAAGGGCGTGTTATTGGTGGGCTATCGGCCTAGCGGGGTGACTTTAGAGATGGCTCCAGCACTGTTGGCGGTGATCGCGCGGCAGGTCAACGGTTTGTTGGGGCAGATCGCCCGCGAGGGTAATTTGACCAACGCGCAACAACTAGCCGTGCGGCTGTCGGCGCGGTTGGCCGCTGTCACTGGGCAAGTAGCCGAGGGGGTATTGATCTTAAATGCCGAGGGCGCGATTGATGAGATCAACCACGCCGCCGCGCAACTCTTGGGCTATCGGACTGAAGAAGTGATTGGGCGACGGTTTAGTGAGATCACGGTGATGGAAGAGCCGTTGGCGCGGGTCCTCGCTCAAGCCCTGCACGGCGCGAGCGTGGAGGCCTTGGAAAGTAAATTGCACCATCGGAGTGGGGAGAGCTTTCCGGTGGTGGCGCGGGCGCGCCCATTGCGTGAGGGCGGCTGTGTCCTCACCCTGCGCGACATCTCCGAGACCCGCGCTAGCCAAATGTGGCGCGAGCATCTCGATCAACTCACTTACGCCGGGCAGGCCACGCAATCGTTCGCGCACGAAGTGCGGAATCCGCTCAATAACATCGCGATGGGCGTGCAATTCCTCGCCTCGCGTCTGCCGTCGGATGACAATTTACAAGAAGCGTTCAGCAAGATCCAAGCCGAGTGCAATCGGCTGTCGAGTCTGATGAAAGATATGCTGGCGTGGGCCAAGCCGCTTGACCCCAAGCCAGAGCCCACCGATCTAAAAGAAATGCTCCAGCGCGTGTTGCTTCGCTGGAATAACAAACTCGAACGTTCGAATGTGAAGCCCTCGCTCGAAGTGGCCGAGGCCTGCCCGCGGGCGTTAGTAGACCCGCGCTTGATCGAACAGGTCTTCGTCAATTTGATTGAGAACGCCTTACAGGCGATGCCTGCTGGAGGACAACTGGCGATTAAGATGCGGCTGGTGAATAGCGCCTCGCAAGGCCCGTTGTTGGAGGTGCGGGTGAGCGACACCGGGCGTGGCATGGGCGACGCCGAACAGCGCCACGCCTTTGACCCATACTTCACCACTCGCCCAGATGGCACTGGTTTGGGCTTATCCATTTGCAAGCGGCTGGTCACGGTCAATCGCGGCGCAATCAATGTCGAAAGCTTCCCTGGCGTGGGGACGATATTTATCTTGACGTTGCCAGCGGTAAAGTAAAACACTACACAATACCCAAGACACAATCTGCAATACTGGCACATTTTGTGTACTATGTATTGAGTATTGTGTATGCTCCTATGAGTGTCACCCTTTTAGTCGTAGATGATGATGTCAACGCCCTAGCTTTCATGGCCCCGCTTTTGCGCGATGCGGGCTATGAAGTGTTGGAGGCGCAAACGCTCACGACCGCCTATCAAATTCTAGAGCGCGGCGAGGCCGATGTGGTGGTCTTGGATGTACAGTTGCCGGATGGCTATGGCCCCAACCTATTAGAGCGCCTACATCGGGAACACCCCCACCTCCCCATCATCATGGTCACAGGCTATGGCGAGATCGAGATGGCCGTGGAGGCCATGAAACTCGGCGCGCAAGATTTCATCTTGAAGCCAGTGGATATGAAACGGTTGCGCCAAGCTGTAGAGCGCGCCGCCGAAGCCGTGGCGCTCCACCGGGAGCTCACCCATCTCCGCAATGCCCGCAACCCGCTGGACACCTGGGTGGTGGGCGAGACGCCGATTATGAAAAAGTTGGCGGGCATGGTCACGCGGATCGCGCCCACCAATACCACCGTCTTGATCAGCGGCGAGAGCGGCACAGGCAAGGAAGTCTTTGCGGCCACCTTGCACAAAATGTCGCCACGGGTTAACAAGGCATGGGTACCGATTAATTGTGCCAACTTCAGTGAGACGCTTTTGGAGTCAGAATTGTTTGGCTACGAGGCAGGAGCCTTTACCGGTGCGGCCAAGAAAAAGGACGGGCTGTTTGTGGTGGCCGATGGCGGCACACTGTTTTTAGATGAAATCTCCACCTTAAAACTGGAACTGCAAGCCAAACTCTTACGCGTGTTAGAAGACCGCTCCATCCGGCGTATGGGCGGCCACACCGAAACCAAGGTAGATGTGCGGATCATCGTCGCTTCCAACCGCGACTTGGCGGGGATGGTCAAACAAGGCACGTTCCGGGAAGACTTATATCATCGGCTGAAGGTGGTGGAATTGTATTTGCCGCCCTTGCGCGAACGACGCGCCGACATCCCGGCCTTGGTGGGCTACATGATCCAAAAATACAACCGCGAATTGGGGCGTAATGTGCAGGGCGTTGAGCCGCGGGTCTTAGAGGCCTTGCTGGTTTATCATTGGCCGGGCAACATCCGCGAACTCCGCAACGCCATTGAGCGCGCTATGCTCTTCGCCGACGGGGAACAGTTGGAGGTGGGGCACTTTGCGCCTGATGTGATGGGGGGGTAGTTCTGGCATACTTTATGCACCCAATATCGTTAGACACTTTCAAGGCTCTAGCGATGACCCTTACCCCCGATTACCTACTCAGCCTGTCGCAACTCAGCGACGCCGAAGCGCAATATGTTTTATCGCTCGTCCACCACCTCCAACCAGAAGACGAGTGCCCGGTCATTCGTGAAGATGTGTTCTCCCCGATGCGGCAGGCGCTTCAAGTCGGTAGTGTGTCAACTCCCCCTACGCCAAAAGTAAACCATCCCCCCGCTCATTAGCCCACCCTTAAGTCTTCTCAAACTCCTTTACGAACTCAGCCCCAATCTTAACCAAGGCCGTATCCGGCCCAGCGGCGCTCAATTCTAAACCGGCTTCCCCTTCATAGGTGCGACGCGCCACGAGCGCCAGTGAGCAGGCTTCGGGCAAACCATACGCCGTCACCGTCACGCTTTCGACGGCGAGGAAACCCCAATGGGGATGCGAGATCGCCACACATTCGATCTCAAAACCTTGCGTTGAATTGCCCCAACGTAGCGCACGTTGACTTAGGGCGGGGTCGGTGGCAACTTGTGTCTCACGAAAACCAGCCGTGGAAAAATCTGGCTTCAAGTGAATCACTACCCGTTGCAAAAACGTTAATAGTGGTTGGTGATCATTGTACGGAACGGCATAACGATACGGCTCGTTCAGTCGTTTGGTTAAGGTCATCATCACGCGCTATTTTCCAACCCATAACCGCCCACCACATTCAACTCGGCCCCTTCCCCCATGCCCCCGATGAGCGGGCGCGCCTCGGCGATCAGTGCCCGCACGCGCTCATCTTGTAACGAGGCACCATGTGCAGCTTTATCTACCCATAGCTCAAAAACCCAAATCCCAACGTCATCAGCGCGGTCTTCACTGACGAGGTAGGCGCGGCACCCGGCGAGTCCTCCCACCAAATCGGCGGCGCGGTTTAAGATGGCGATCAGCGCCGCGCGTTGACCGGTCTGCGCGATCAATTTGCCACAGCGCCCGTACATCTAATTTGTTCCTTGTCGCACTGGCAACATCACATGGAATTCACTGCCGGGGAGCGTCTTTTCATCATAGCCCAAGCTATCCACCCACAACTTGCCCCGATGCGCTTGGACGATGCCCAAGGCGATGGCGAGCCCCAGCCCCGGCCCGCCGCCTTTGAACTTGGTCTTGCCCGATGAGTGTAGCTCGACGTTGCCGGTCTGATAAAACTTGGTGAAGATCAATTCCTGATCGGCAAAATCAATCCCGATGCCACTATCGCTCACGATCACTTCCACGCCGCCCTCGGGCAACCCATCGTCATTGGGTGACAGCGCACGATAGGTAATATCAATACGCCCGCCATCCGGGGTGTATTTAATCGCGTTGATGACGAGATGATAAAACACCTTCTCCAACGCTTCGGCGTCCGCTTCGACTGGTGGGAGGTTTGGCGCGGGATGCAACTCTAAAATCAATTTCCGCTCGGCCAACGCCGCCGCAAAATTGGCTTCGACCATCTCCTGCATGAGAGTCGGGAGTTCAACCGGGTTGGGGCTGAGATCAAGCAACCGGCTATCAATCTTCGTCACATCCAACATACTCTTGATGATCTCGTGCATGCGGACCGCACTGGTGTGAATGGCCGTGACGGAAAACTTTGTGTCGGCGCTGAGGTTAGGGTCAAACCCCAAGAGCTCGCTGTAGCCTTGTAACAACGTCAGGGGAGTGATCAACTCGTGTGAGAGGACGCTGATCAAATCCGACTTGGTTTTGTCGAGTTTCGCCAATTGGCGGTTGACCTGATCGAGCGCAGTGTTGCTCTGGCGCAAATTTTCGACGAGCCGCGCGTTCTCTAGTACCACCGCCGTTTGATCTGCGAGGGTGTTAAGCAAGGCGAGGTCATCATCAAAATAGCGGTCTTTGGAAGTCTTTGGCCCCAACACCAATAAGCCGATCCATTGGCGTTTCGCGTAAATCGGGACATACACATCGGCATGTAGGGCGGCCAGCCAGGCATATTCGGCGGGCGGGGTCTCGCGGAAGCGTGGCAGAAAATCAATGTCATAATGAGTGAGCGGGGTATATTCTTTAGACAGATACGCGGCGAGTGGCGCGTTCGCTTTAAGGAAGCCATCCGCCACCGTCTCTAAGCCAAACCCCCGCACCCATCGCACTCCAAACACTTCTTCCCCGCGTTGTCGCTCCAAATCTACCAAGAAGAGCGCGCCGCGACTGGCATGCATCGTGTCCCGGATGAGGTTCAACGCCACATCTGCGACTCGATCAAGTTCCAAGATGTTGCTGATGTTGAGACTATATTCGCCTAGCAAACGATTGGGATCGTAGCTGTGTCCCGTTAAGAGGCGATCTACCCAGCGCCGGAGCCAGGCGGTAAGCGGCGTGAAGAGGATGACGATGATGAGGGCGGTCGTCGCGCCCGCCCCCAGCAACGCATATGGTGAGGGTTGCAACAACCAGTACGCGCCGATAAACGTTAACGTGTAGACCAACACGGCGATTGCCGTGACCACGATATAACTCACGCTCTGGCGGAGGTGGCGGCGGATGTCGGGGAGGCGGTGCGTGAAGGCGGCGAAGGAAATGACCACCGTCGCCAGCAGATGCAGGATGCTCCCCAAGCCCAAAGTGTAATTGAAGATCAGCACGTCACCGAGGCTCAGGGCGCACAGACTGACGGCCCAATACATGACGCGATTGCGGTGCAACGGTTGTTGGATCGCGCGAAAGTTGCGGAAGGTGATCAGCACCGCCACGTTAGTCATCAACGCCCAGCCAAACACCAGCCCAGCCAAGACAAACCCCAGCCGATAGATGACCACTTGCTCACCATTCCAGAAGCGTTCGGGGAGGGCAAGCAAGTTAGTGTGAAAGACCACGAGCGCGCTGAGCCAAATGCCACCGACGACCCACAACTGCCATTGCGCGCCGGCCAAGCGCAAGAAGGTGCGGTTGACATGCAAGCGAATGATCGCCAAACAAAACACGCTGTAGAGCGAGAGCCATTGCAAATCGGTGGTCGCGGGGACGAGCCCCGACCAGCCGATGGCGAGCGCGAGGTTGAACACCAGCGCGACACCACAATAGCTGATGAGCGCCAGCGCGACGGGGCGTCGAAAGCTCAGGTTGCGTTGCGCGACCAGCGCCAGACCACCATAGCCAAGGCTACTGACCAGCAAAAGGAGGGCAACGAATTGTTGTGAGGTGAAGGTCATAATCGAACGTTATTATCACGCCGAAAGGCGAGGAACGCTAATGAAAAATCAACCCCAAGATACCTGCACCGAACATCACCACTGCGACTGCCCACTTCGCCTGCCAACGGTAAAGGGTGATCAGCGCCATGAGAAAGATCAACGCGGCAGGCCAATCGGGGAGGGCCGCTGGCATTAGCCCGATGGTCGTCGCGGCGATCAAGCCCACCACGCCAGCCGTCAGGCCATCTAAAAAGGCGTGCGTGGCGGGGTTGTCAATAACTTTTTCAAAGTAAGTATGACCGATCAGCGTGAAGGCAAAGGCGGGCAGAAAGACTCCGGCGGTCATCGCCAATGCGCCCCACGGCCCGCCGCCGAGATAGCCAACAAAAGTGGAGAAAATGATCAACGGCGCGGGGAGGATGCTGGACAACGCGAGGCCATCTAAAAATTGCTGGTTGGTCATCCAGCCGCCGGCCACGACGGCATCATATTGTAGGAAAGGGATGGCGGTATATGCGCCACCGAAAGTGAGCAAACCACTTCGCAGGCCATAGCCAAACAGAGCCAAGACCGTTGGCAGAGCCAGCGTGGTTGGGGCAAGGGTCAAGAACGGCACACTCCATCCGAGCAAGTTGGGTGCCAGCGCACGCCGTTGGATCAAGGTGTAGGCCGCTCCGGCTAAACTTAAGGTGATCCAAAAACTGAGGCCGAGCAGTTGCGCGCCGAACACCGCGAGGGCGATGACCCACAGCCAGCGGTTGGTGAGTGCGTGACTCCCGATCCGATGAATGGCACGCACGATCAACGCGGCGACCGCGGCTTGAAAGCCATAGAGTACCCGCGCGAAAAGCGGCGATTGCAAGCCATAGGTGACATAGAACCACGAGAGCAGTAACATTAGACACAACCCCGGCAACATGAACCCCATTCCGGCCAAGATCGCTCCCAAGCGCCCGCGCGCGATCATACCAAAGTAGACACATAATTCATGTGCCTCAGGGCCGGGCAAGGCTTGGTAGACAGCTAGCACGCGGTTAAATCGTTCGCGCGAAATCCAGTGTTCCTCTTCCACCAATTCTTGCCGGATCATGGCGATCTGTGCGGTCGGGCCGCCCCACGCCAACAGGCCAAAGCGCAAGAAACGCCAGAACAATTGCAGATATGATTCGGCCGGAGGCGCGAAGGAGGGCTCTAAATTGGAAGCGGGCGACATAGTGTTAGGCGGATTATACTTGAGGGTGGAAGGGTTTTATCCCACCGAAACAGGCGACTGCTTCGCCGCGACTCTTCGACTAGCTTAGGTTGCGGTTCGCAAGATAGTGTTTTTCGAGATTAAATGGCAAGCCAACCTTCCAACCGCCTCTAGCCGAGATAGCCGAAAACGATGATAATTTACAGAGAGAAATCAAAGACCCAGTTCAGGTCACCCACCTATGACGCCCACTTCTTCTGAATGTTTTGATTACATCATCATTGGCTCTGGCTTTGGCGGGAGCGCCTCGGCCATGCGGTTGGCGGAGAAAAAATATCGCGTGCTGGTGATGGAGCAGGGGAAACGCTGGCGCGACGAGGATTTTCCCCAGACCAACTGGACGGTCTGGAAATATCTGTGGATGCCGGTGGCGCGGTGTTTTGGCATTTTGCAGATCAGTTTTTTTAAGGATGTCTTGGTCCTGCATGGGAGCGGCGTGGGGGGCGGGAGTTTGGGCTACGCTACCGTGCTAATGGAACCAGACGAAAAAGCCTTTGCCGCGCCCGGCTGGAAGACACTGGCCGATTGGCGCGCTATCTTACGTCCGCACTACGCGACCGCCCGCCGGATGTTGGGCGTCAACCGCAATCCGCGCCAATGGGCCGCCGATGAAACACTTAAAGCCATCTCCGCCGAGTTGGGACGCGAAGGCACATTTCAACCGACCGATGTCGGCATCTTCTTTGGGCAGGCCGGGCAAGAAGGTCAAGAAGTGCCTGACCCCTTTTTCGATGGTGAAGGCCCAACCCGCCGCGCCTGTATCCATTGCGGCGGCTGTATGGTGGGCTGTCGGCATAACGCCAAAAACACGCTCGTTAAGAATTATCTTTACTTCGCCGAAAAATGGGGCGCACAAGTGTGGGCCGAGTGCGAGGTGTGCGACATCGTGCCGCTCCCAGCCGGTCAACTCGATGGCGCGCGGTATGAAATTGTCTACCGAAGTTCGACGGCGTGGTTCGTGCGTTCGGAAAAGCGGGTGCGCGCGCGGCAGGTGATCGTCTCGGCTGGGACACTCGGTACGTTGCGTCTCTTGTTCCGTTGCCGCGATCTGACTGGCTCTCTCCAACACATCTCACAACGCCTGGGCGAATTGGTGCGCACCAATAGCGAAGCCATCCTCGGCTCCACCAACCGCTCGTTGCAGACTGACTATTCGAAGGGGATCGCCATCACCTCTATTTTTCATGCTGACGATACTACCACCATCGAACCCGTGCGCTATCCGGCGGGGTCTGATCTCATGCGGTTTTTGGCCGGGCCGTTGCTAAATTCTGGACATTTCCTAACGCAATTGGTGAAGTCCGTGATCGAGATCGGATTGCATCCGCTCGACTTTATGAAGGTGCATGTGATCCCCGGCTGGGCGAAACGTAGTACGATTATTTTGGTCATGCAAAAAGAAGACAATCAGGTGCGGATGAAATTGGGGCGGCACCTGCTCACCCTGTTTCGGCGCGGGCTAGTATCAGAGACCGACCCCGAAAAGCCCATCCCCGCGCACATTCCGGTTGGGCATCAGGTGACACGCCGTTTTGCTGAAAAGACAAATGGCATCGCCCTCGGGTCGTTCAATGAGGGTTTGTTCAATATCCCGATGACCGCGCACATCTTGGGCGGTTGCCCCTTCGGGCATAACGCCGAGGATGGGGTGATCGATCTCAATTGCGAGGTCTTTAATTATCCGGGGCTGTATGTGGTGGATGGCTCGATCATGCCCGGCAATCCGGGGGTGAACCCGAGCTTGACCATCACGGCCCTCGCCGAATATGCCATGAGTCTCATTCCAATGAAAAACGGACGGCATACTGGCTCAGTGCCAACGAAGAAGGCCGAGGTAGGTGAGTTAGTGCCGAATTAGGCACCTTGCCCCCGCTGATAATTCGGTGCCTCCCGTGTGATCGTGACGCTGTGAGGGTGGCTTTCAATCAACCCTGCATGGGTGATCCGCATGAGGCGCGTTTTGGTGCGGAGGTCTTCAAGCGAGGCCGCACCAGCATACCCCATCCCCGAACGCAAACCGCCCACCAATTGATAGGCATAATCGGCGAGGATGCCCTTGAAGGGCACCATGCCCTCCACGCCTTCGGGGACGAGTTTGCCATTCCGTGCTCCCTGCCCACTGGCATAGCGGTCTTTGCCCAACCCTTGCATCGCGCCAAGGCTCCCCATCCCCCGATATTCTTTATAACGCCGCCCTTCGTATGTCACCACCTCTCCTGGCGCTTCATCAAGTGCGGCGAATAGACTCCCCAACATCACGACCTCGGCGCCTGCTACAATCGCCTTCACCATATCGCCGCTATATTTAATCCCACCATCGGCGATCACCGGCACGTCCTTTGCCCGTGCCGCGCGCGCACATTCAAAGATGGCGGTCATTTGTGGCATCCCCGCCCCAGAGATGATGCGCGTCGTGCAGATCGAACCCGCGCCTACGCCGACCTTAACCGCATTTGCGCCAGCGGCGATGAGCGCCTCGGTGCCTTCGGCGGTGACGACGTTCCCTGCCACTAAGGGCAGTTTGGGCCAATGCGCGCGCACGCGTTCAATGGCGCGCAACACGCCGAGTGAATGACCGTGCGCGGTATCTATCACGATCACGTCCGCGCCCTTCTTCACTAACGTTTCCACGCGCAGCTCCACATCTGGGCCGACGCCCACCGCCGCGCCCACCAACAACCGCCCACTCGAATCGGTGGCAGCGTTGGGATAGTCGCGCTTCTTCTGAATATCTTTGACTGTGATGAGCCCTTGCAAGCGACCGGCTTCATCCACCAAGGGCAATTTCTCAATGCGATGTTCTTGCAAGATGCGCCGCGCGCGTTCCAATGTCGTGCCCACCGGCGCAGTCACGAGGTCGTCCCGGTTCATCAGTTCGCTGATCGGACGATCCGCATCGCTCGGCTCGACAAAGCGCGTGTCGCGGTTGGTGAGGATGCCCACCAAACGCCCTTGGTCGTTTGTTACCGGCACGCCGCTGATGTGAAACCGGGCCATGAGTTCTTCGGCTTCGCGGAGCGAGGCGGTGGGCGGTAAGGTGACCGGGTCCATGATCATCCCCGACTCAGACCGTTTAACTTTTTCTACTTCGGCGGCTTGCGCTTCGGGCGAGAGATTGCGATGGATGACCCCCAGCCCACCCTCGCGCGCCAACGCAATGGCGAGCCGCGCCTCAGTCACAGTGTCCATCGCGGCGGACATGACGGGGATGTTGAGTTGAATGTCATGGGTGAGATGCGCTTTCACTTCCACTTGGTCGGGTAAGACCTCGGTGTAGCCGGGGACGATCAAGACATCGTCAAACGTGAGCGCGTCGTAGCGGGTGAAAAGTTCAGAGTTCATCATTGATCCTTATGAATAAGCGTTCGCCTGATTTTAACTGAAAACCTATCGGCCAGAGCATATGTTTGAATGTGGCTAAAAACGCACGCAGAAAATGTAGAAAAAAACGTAACTGCTCAACCTATCATTGAACACTGTCATTGCGAACAAGCGTTTCCCAGCGAGTGAAGCAATCCCCTTTTCCTAGGCGGGAGACCGCCACGCCGCGAAAGGCGCGGCTCGCGGTGACACCTGAGCAGTTACGAAAAAACGCTGATTAACGCTGATAAAAAATCAGCGCCATCAGCGTCACGTCTGTGCAACCCTTGGGCTGGCCTGCGGCTTTAATGCCGGAAATGCCGAACGCCCGTCACCACCAGCGCCACTTGTGCGGCATCGGCGGCGGCGATGGAATCGGCGTCGCGCACCGAGCCGCCGGGATGCACGATGGCGGCAATGCCGGCTTGCGCGGCGAGCGTCACCGAGTCGGGGAAGGGGAAGAAGGCGTCGGAGGCCATCACCGCGCCCCGCGCCTTATCGCTCGCGCGTTCGGCGGCTAACCGTACACAATCTACCCGGTTCGGTTGCCCACCGCCAATCCCCACCGTCGCTTCGCCCTGAGCGAACACGATGGCGTTGGACTTCACATGTTGGCACGCCTTCCACGCAAAGCGCAGAGCCGCCCATTCGGCTGTGGTGGGTTGGCGTTGGCTCACCACTTTCCAATCCCCGTTTTCCGGATCGCCCAAATCTAAATCTTGTCGAAGCACGCCGCGTGTAATGGAGCGTAACTCGAACCGAGGCTCGACTGCGAGATCGGGCATTGCTACGAGACGGCAGTTTTTCTTCTTCGCGAGGATCGCCCGTGCTTCGTCAGTGAAACCCGGCGCGGCGATGCACTCGGCAAACAAGTCGCCTAGTGCGGTCGCCGTGTCGCCATCGAACACGCGATTGCTAGCGATGACGCCGCCAAACGCGGAAACTTTATCGCAGGCGAAAGCGGCGCGATACGCTTCCGCCAATTGGTCGTGCGAGGCGATCCCGCACGGCGAAAGATGCTTGACGATGCAGATCGTCGGGCGCTCAAACGCTACCGCGCCTTTCCATGCCGCATCTAAATCCAATAGATTGTTATATGACAATTCTTTGCCCTGTAACACTTGCCCACCCAACGGCCCATCGCCCGCGCGATACGCATAGAGCGTCGCCGCCTGATGCGGGTTCTCGCCATACCGCAAAGCCTGCACGGGATGCAGGGTCAGCGCGAGCGGGGCGGCGAGCTCGGAGAGGGAGGCGAGATAATTGGAGATCGCCGAGTCGTAATGCGCCGTCGCGGCGAAGCCTTTGAGCGCCAACCGCCGCCGGGTCGCATCGGTGATCACGCCACTCTGCAATTCGGCTAAAGCCGCGCCGTAATCCGCCGGGTCACAAATCAAGGTGACGCGCTGATGATTTTTAGCGGCGGCGCGCATGAGTGCCACTCCGCCGATGTCAATGTTTTCAATCGCATCTTCCAATGTCACGTTAGGTTTGGCGATAGTGGCTTCAAAGGGATACAGATTCACCGCGACGAGGTCAATGTAGTCGGCGTGGACGCGTTGCAGGTCGGCGCGGTCGGTGTCGGTGGCGCGGGCCAGCAGTCCGCCGTGAATTGCCGGGTGCAAGGTCTTAACGCGCCCGCCGAGGATTTCCGGCGAACGTGTGTGGTCAGCGACTTCGGTGACGGGCAGTTGTTGGTCGCGTAAGGCTTTGGCCGTACCACCCGAAGCGATCAGCGTCCACCCTAGCGCGCACAGGCCATGCGCGAAATCAATCAAGCCAGTTTTGTCATGAACCGAGAGGAGGGCAGTGGGCATAGAGAATCCTTTGGGAAGCTTGAAACGAGTTGGGCGCGATCCTAGCACTGGTAACTTGTTTATGCCATCTGGCTAGGCATCAGTGAAACTCACCTAAAGCCAGTTTGTAACGCTGGCGATACAGAGGTGACTAAATCTTAATCGTTCTTTGGAGGCGATCGCTATGCAAGGTTCAGAATTACCAACCCCTACCTGCCTGCAAGAAGCTGAAGCCCACCTACGGCATTTTCTCCACGCTACGCCACCGGTCACTGGCCTGCCTTTGCTCCGTGCTTTAGTGCGGTGTGTGGCTGAACTTTTCCCTGCTCGGTATGTGCTAGTCTCGGAGAAGATGGGGCGCGCCTCGAATAGTGTGCGCACCCTCGTCTTTTGGCAACAGAACGACTTCGCCCCCAATTTTGAATACCCACTGGATGATACGCCGTGTGAACATGTGTTGGCGGGACAAATTTGTTATCACCCGCGCGGCTTACAGACTCTCTTCCCGCAAGATGCGGGTTTGGCCCGGTTGAATATCGAAAGCTATCTCGGCGCGCCACTCCGCGCCTCGAGCGGCGAAATTATCGGACACTTGGCGGTGTTTGATACGGCCATCCTCACCGATCCGATGCGCCACATCGCCCTGATCAAAACCTTTGCGGCCTATGCGGAATTACAATTGATGAGCCAGCGCGCGCTCGCCAGCGAGATGACAGTTTACGCGGTGGAAGAGTGAGCCTAAGTTCCAGCCTCACCCCGATACTTCGCCACCTTTTGCTCATACCAGCCGCGCTCTGGTTCGGACAAACTCTCAGCGCGCGTGGTGAGGGTCATTTGGATGAAACGCTTAAAGGGTTCAGCTTGAGCGGAAGGTAAAACCTGCAGGCAGGTCAACAATGCTTCAAATGGCAGAAGCGCTTCTAGCCAATCGGTGGGGAGCGGGCAGAGGGCGATGGCCTGTGAAACAAGCGCCGAGGCGGATAAGGGCGTAAGGCGCGCCATGCCACATAACGCTTCGGCTTGAAATCCTTTGAGTCCGGCGCGTTCGCTCAACGTAAAGGCTTGCTGAAAAAATTCTTCGGCCAAGGCAGAGTGTGTTAAGGCGACGTGACAATAACCAGCCTGCATTTCAATTTGAATCAGCGATAGCGCGTCTAACGGGGTGGCTTGGGCGATCTGGCGAACGCTTTGCAAAGCGTTGAGCGCGAGCGGCGCGTGGCCTTGGGCATAGTGTAGGAGCGCCATTTGGATCCAAGTCGTCGCTTCCATCAAACGCAATCCGCCTTGTTGGGCGAAGTTCAGGCTCACGGTCAAATGGTCTTGCGCCGCACCGTAATGACCTACTTCTAAATAAATTATCCCCAGGGCCAGGGCGGCCGTCGCTTCGCCTTGCTGGTCGCGCAACGTGCGACACAACACTAAGGCTTCCTGCGACTGCGTTAACGCTTCTCCGTAACGACCCCGCTCAAAATACAAACCAGCCAAATTGTGAACGATGGATGCTAGCATGTAGCGTTGGTTGAGTTGTTGCGCGATCTGTCGGGCTTGCTCGAACAAAGGCAGGGCGCGTTCATAGTCATGTTGTTGTGCCGCCAGCACCGCGAGGCTGTTCACCACGCGATCCCGATTGACCCAAATCCCCAAGTCAGTTTGCAAGACCAGCGCTTGTGAGTTTAACGCAGTGGCCTCCGCGAAGCGTTGTTGCGAAACGGCTAGGTTGGCGCGGAAACTTAACGCTTGCGCTTTCGCCCATGAGTGAGAGGGGGCGCGGGTCACAGCGCGTTCCAAAAATCCTTCGGCGGCGGGATAGCGCCCTTGCCGCCACGCGATCCGCCCGCACTCCGCCCAGCCGCTCGCCGCCAGCTCTATATCGCCGAGGTGTTCACCAGTTTGCGCGGCGGCCTCGGCGAGGGTTTGCGCTTCAGCGTACTCGGCGCGCCAAAAGCGGCAACGCGCCCAACTCAACTGCAAGCGGGCTACCGCGTGTGAGGCTTCCTCCGGCTCGGTTTGGAGCGCGGCGCGAAACAAACGCTCGCCATCCCAAAACAAGCCACTGTGATTAAGGAAAAGCTCTAAGCCGAGGCTGGCTTCAGCGAGAGCGTCTAAGCGTTGGCGCGTCGCCGCCCATTCCCACGCCGCGAAGAGGTCTTCGATCTCCAATTGCAATGCGGCGGCCACGGCGGATAAATGCTCGCCCAACAAAGGCCGAACACATTCGGCCAAACGGTTGAGGTAGTAAGCGCTGTGGCGCGCCAATAAATCATTGTCCGCGCCCACTTGCTCGGCCCCAAAGTGGCGCACCAGATCGTGCAGGGCATAGAGACCGGGTTGTTCGGCGCGGAGGAGGGAATGGGCGCGCAGGCGGTCTAAGGTGGCCGTCGAGGCGCCGGCCACCGCTTGGGCCGCGGCGGCGGTGAACGCGCCATGAAAGACCGACAACGCGGCGAGCGCCTGTTGTTCTTCGGGCGGCAGGAGCGCCCACGACCACTCAAACACAGCGCGCAAACTGCGTTGGCGCGGGGGCAAGTCGCGCCAGCGCGTTTGCAAGACATCCAAACTGTTTTGAATCGCCGCCGCAATTTCCAAACAGGGGATCTCACGCAGGCGGGCCGCGGCCAGTTCAAGGCTCAGGGGCAAGCCATCCAGCGTTTGACAAATGCGCGCCATGCAATCAATCAGGGGCGGGTCGAGGGTCAAGTCGCTTTTTGCGCGTTGCCCGCGTTCTACGAACAACCGCATACTGCTCACCGCCAGCGCGCTGGCGTCGGTGGCGTTTGGCACGGGCAGACCTTCTAGCCGCACGAGACGTTCACTTTGCAACTCTAAAGGTTTGCGCGAGGTGACGAGCAATTTGAGTTGGCGGGTGTGAGCCAACAGACGGTGGACTACTTCCACGCCGTCTTCGGCCTCGCGGATGAGTTGCTCAAAATTATCTAAAAGCAACAACCGGCGTTGGTCGCGCAAACCGTTGAGCAATTGTTCAAGCGCGGGCTGTGAGCCTTTTGACCCTAGATGCAATGTGCTGACGATCAGCGCCGCGATCGTGCTGGGCAGATCAGGTTCATCGCCGCGCAAACTATCGAGCGCGACCAACCACACGCCATCTGGAAAGGCCGCGCTTTCGCTGAACTGGTGGGCTACTTCCGAGGCCAAGCGGGTCTTGCCCGCGCCACCCGGCCCGACGATAGTGACGAGCGACGTGGCGTTGTCGAGCAGTGCGGAGCGCAGTTGATCGAGTTCGGCTTCGCGCCCAAAGAAAGGAGTGGTGGCGCGGGGCAAGTTGTTCTGCACCGGGCTTGGCGGGGTGGGGGCAGTGAGGCGAGGGGGGGTAGACGACTGAGTCGTCGGTGAGAGTTCGGCGAGGAGGGCTTCGGTGGCGGGGTCAGGGGCTAACCCCAACTCGGTTTTCAACAATGCGGCGCACTGTTCATATTGTCGCCGCACCAAAGGCCACTGTCCGCGCTGGGCATAGACGCGCATGAGTTGCCGGTGGGCGGTTTCCAGCCACGGCGTGAACGCCAGTTGTTGCTGGGCATACTGTTCAGCGAGATCAAACTCACCCCGTGCCAAGGCGTCTTCGGCCAACTGCTCGCGCAGGCGTTGGCTGTGTTGTTGGTAGCGGCTTTGAAGTGGCACGCTCCAGTGTTCAAAGGTTGAGCTGTCGCGCACATTGATGTCTGCCAAAAAATCGCCGGTGTAGAGGGCTAGGGCGCGGCGGAGGGCCTCGGCGGCCAGGGGATTGAGCGCGCCACCCAGCTGGCTCAGGGTCGCCGCTTGCGCGCGTAATTGGTCATATTCCAGCACATCCACCCACATGGCGGATGACGGGTGCACTTGTACTGTGCGCCGCGTGATCTCCAACCACTCGGCTTCTTTCCCCAAACTGTCGCGCAGACGCGACAAGGCCAAGCGCAGATTGTGTTGCGACGCCCCACGCGGCGCATCACTCCACAGCAAGTCGGCTAAGGCCTCGCGCGGGTGAGGGCGCTCGCGTTCCAACAACAGGTACGCCAACAGCGCGCGGATTTTATCGGTGCGAAAAGCCAGCTCCGCGCCAGCGCTGGTGCGAGCCGTGAACGAGCCGAAGAGGTGGAAGCGATAGACGAGCATTTTTTGTCCGCGACTGAATGCGCGGCTCAGGGCGTCAAACGCGCTTAAGCCCGTTTTTCGGTATCAGCGGGGCCCTTGGATACGTTTTGGAGACGCTCTGGATATAGCAAAAGATTATCGTGTCTTTCAATTAACCTGTAAAGGATTTTGAATGAAAAATCGCCTGTTTGCCGCTCTCCTCATCTTGACACTGCTCGCACTGCCAATCCACCAATCGTCGGTCGCCGCTGAACCTAGCGCACCTGCTCAACCAGCGCCAAGCGTGAAAGACTCCGACGGGCGCCCTGTCCCCAATACCTACATTATTCAACTTACTGACCAGCCCCTCGCCAGCTACAGCGGGGCGCGGGCCGGTTTGGCCGCTACCCGCCCCCAAGCGACGAACAGCAAACGCCTCAACGTCAACAGCGCGGAGAGCGTGGCCTATCGCGCCTATTTGGTGACACAACAAGCGCACCTGCTCCAAACTATCGGCGAACGGCTACAACGCGCCCCTGAACCGCTCTACGCTTTTCAGACGGTCTACAACGGCCTCGTGCTTCAACTGACCGAAGCGGAAGCGAAGCAAGTCACGACCCTGCCCGGTGTGTTAGCGGTGACGCGCGACCAATGGTATTCCGCGACGACGGACACCTCGCCCGGCTTTATCGGCGCGACGGCGCTCTGGGATGGCTCGGCGACGGGCGGCTTGCCCGGCACCAAAGGCGATGGCATTATCGTGGGCGTCATTGACACCGGCATTTGGCCGGAGCATCTCTCTTTCGCCGACGATGGCAGTTACGCGCCCCCACCCGCGCGTTGGCATGGGACGTGCCAGAAACCCTCTGATGGCACGACGTGGATTTTGTGCAATAACAAACTCATCGGTGCGCAACATTTCCTCACGGGCTATGTGGCCGCGATGGGCGGCGTTTACGATGGCCTGTTCTACTCGGCGCGCGACGACAACGGACACGGGACACACACCGCCTCAACCGCGGCGGGCAACGAAGGCGTTGCCGCACAACTGTTTGGCATGCCGCTGGGCAACGTCTCCGGCATCGCGCCGCGCGCTTATGTGGCCGCCTACAAGGCCCTTGGCCCACATGGCGGCGTAGGGTCAGACTTGATGGCGGCGATTGACAAGGCCGTGGCCGATGGGGTGGATGTGATCAACTATTCGATTGGTGGGCCGAGTGGAGATCCATGGCGCGATGCAAGCGCGTTAGCCTTCTTAAACGCGCGTGAAGCTGGCGTGTTTGCGGCGGTCTCGGCGGGCAATTCTGGGGCGAACCCTTCCACGCTCGGCTCACCCGGCGATGCGCCGTGGGTGACGACCGTGGCGGCCAGCACCAGCAATCGCGCCTTCCTCAGCGAGATCACGCTCACCCCTACGCTGACCAATTCCATTCAACTCTACGGCGCGTCGCTCATGTCGGGCGTGAACAATTTGCGCTTGGTAGATGCGGGGCATTACACCGACACGCTGGGCCTGAACGGACGGCTATGTCTCAACCCGTTCCCGGCGGGGACGTTCACTGCCGAGCAGGTCGTCTTATGCGAACGCGGGGAAAACGGGCGCGTGGCGAAGGGTGATAACGTCAAAGCGGGCGGCGCGGGTGGGGTGATCCTGATGAACAACGAGCCCGGCATGGGCCTCGTCACCGACAACTATTCCTTACCCGCTGTGCATGTGCCATACGAAGTGGGCGCGGCGATCCGCGCGCATCTGGCAGTGCAACCGGTGGTGACGATCACATTCACGGCTGGGCATGGCGTGGTGTCGCCTGACACGCGCGTCCATCCCGACGAAATGGCGGAGTTTAGTTCGCGCGGGCCGGTGAGACATGGGCGCAACAATTACCTCAAGCCCAATATCACTGGGCCGGGCGTGCAAACGTTGGCGGGCACGACGCCTAAACATTACAGCGATGGGCCACAAAACCAACTCTTCATGGCGATCTCCGGCACGTCTATGTCCAGCCCGCATATGGCGGGCGCGGCGGCTTTGCTCGTCGCCCTACACCCCGATTGGACTCCGGCGCAAATCGAAGCGGCCTTGATGACGACCGCTCTCACCCAAGTCGTGAAAGAAGATGGCGTCACGCCAGCCGACCCGTTTGACTTGGGCGCTGGACGGATGAATTTATTTGCGGCCAGCCGCACGGGCTTGCTCTTTGATGAAACTAAGGCGCACTATCTCGCGGCGAACCCGGCGCTCGGCGGCGATGCGTCGCAGTTGAACACGCCCTCGCTGGCGAATGGGCAATGTCTGGCCGAATGTGCCTGGACGCGCATTGTCAGCAACCCACTCACGCGCACGGTGACGTGGACGGTAAGCGTGTCGCTCCCGGCGGGCATCAGCCTGACGGTGACGCCCGCGCAATTTACGCTGGCGCCCGGCCTGACTCAAACGCTCCAGGTTGACGCGAATGTCGAAGGCTACGAACCCGATGGCCAGTGGGTCTTTGGGCGGCTCACCCTCACGCCCAACGATAACGCCATTCCTACGGCTGGCCTGCCCATCGCGATCTTGCCGACGGGTTCCATCTTGCCCGATCGCGTATTGCAAGCGGTGAGTGAAAAATCTGGCGCGACAACGACCCAAGTGACGGCGCGCTCGAGCCCCACCCTCACTGTCTCCACACATGGTTTGGTGTTAGGAACGGTGCTCACCCGCGCGTTGACGGAAGACTCAACGCCCACCTTGCCCTTTGATAATTTGAGTGATGGCTCAACCCTGTTTCTCACCTTCACCGTGCCAACCGGAGCCGCGCGGTTGGTGGCCGAGACGTTAGCCTCAACTGCCCTCGACCTTGATCTCTATCTTGGCACCGGCGCGACGCCTTCGGAAGCTACGCAACTCTGTGCGAGCAAATCTCCCATCCCCACCGAATACTGCAACGTCAACGCGCCGCAAGCCGGGACGTGGTGGGTGGTCGTTCAAAACTGGAAGCAAAGCGCCAACGCACCCGACCTCGCTTCGCTGGTGTATGCCGTAGTGGGCGCAGAGACGAGCGACCTGACCGCCAGCGCGCCAGTCTCCGCAACGGCGCAAGCACCATTCAATGTGGCGCTCAATTGGACAACTCCCGCCGCGCGCCCGCAAGATCGCTTCTATGGCGCAGTGGCTTTGGGGTCTGATCCAGCGCACCCCACCAACATCGGCTATCTCAACTTGGATGTGCACTATGTGGGGCGCGCGCTGACCACCTTCGCCTCCCAAACGACAAACGTTACTGTAAAGAATGATCGCGTTGTCACACACACGATCTACCTCAACAACACCGGCGACATCCCGCTGACGTGGAACGCGATGCAAGGGGCGGACTCGGCGGTGATGTTGGCCGTAGATTCATCAGATGTGGACACAACCCCCATCATGCTAAACGAAGCGGCGAGTCAACACTTTGCGCGGGCGAATACGGGACGAGCCGCCGCCTTGCTTGACCCAAATTTTGCCAAGGCCCTCAACGCCGATGTGACCTGGCAACTGGATGACAACACGGCCGAAGACACGATTGGTGAGACGAGCGGTAAACAGATCATCTGGCTCAACCGTTTTACCCCCAGTTTGGCTGACCTGCCGTTTGCCTTGACGGATGTGCAGGTGTTGTTTCAAGGCTTAGGCGGTTTGCATGTCGGCGAGACGGTGGATGTGTATGTGTATCAAGACACCGACGGCGACCATGACCCTGGCACGGGCGCGGTATTGCGCGGTGCACTCCGCAACGCTGTGATCCAAGCGGTAGATGGTGTGACGTTTTCCACCTTCCGTTTGTCCGCGCCAATCCTTATTGACCAACCCGGCGATGTGCTGATCGCCCTCGTCAATCGGCGCACAGGCATTGGCTCGGCCACTAACTATCCAGCGGCGATTGACTTTTCCTCCAGCGCGCGTCGGTCGTGGGTGGGCTTATATAGTGCGGGCGCGCCGGCTGATCCGCCGGTGTTGCCTGCCGACACCAGCTGGTTGTTAGTGGATCAGATTTTTATGGGCGGCGGCAACTGGATGATTCGCGGGCTGGGGCAAAAGTGTGGCGCGGTGCGCGATGTGCCGTGGCTCACGGTCAGCCCGCTCACTGGCACAGTGCCCGCTGGCAGTTTGGGCGAAATCCAAGTACGCGTGGATCCGTCCGGCCTCGCGGTGAACAACTATCACGGCCAAGTGTGCCTCACCACCAACGCCACCGGCCTCGCTGACCCACTCTTGCGTGTGAATTTTGATCTCGCGGTAGTGGATCACTATGCGGTGTATGTGCCGCTGGTGAGTAAATAAAAACGAACCCTCTCAAAGAATCAACTATGAATCGCAAATCACTCTTCATCCTGCTTACCCTACTCATTGCCTTCGTCAGTATCACCGCGCCGCGGATGGCCTCCGCCGATCAAGGCGGCCCAACGCCCACGCCGGTTTCGATGACGGACCCACATCCGTTCAACCCGCCGTGTGAACAATTAAAAGACCAAGCCCTAAGTGGCGCGGCAGAATTATGGTGGCGTCAACTGTGTGACCAACCCGCGCTGGCGTTGTCCGTCAGTGATGCACCCCGCCTCCCTTCTGCGCCTCAAGCGCAAGCGCTGGGGCCGGATGTCCCAGTCAACAACCCCGCCGCCGATGGTGCGAGCGGTGACGCGACCCAGAATACTTCGGTCTTGGCGCTCAACGCCAACACGAATACCCTGTGCTCGGCCTACGTTGACACCTATCACGGCTTTGTCGAGAACGTGGGTTTCGTTGGCTTTAGTCGCTCGGCCAATGGTGGTGCCAGCTTCACCGATCAGGGCGCTATCCCGTACATCACCGTCACGGCGCAACTGACGCAGACGAACTTCGGCAACCCGAGCTTGGTATGGCGGCGCAGTGATGCGGCGTTCTATCTAACGGCTGTGTTGGGCGGCGACCGTGGCGTGGGGGTGTGGCGCTCCGCCGATGATTGCCAAACCTTTGCCTTTGCGGGTTATGCCCACCGCGACGTGGCAAGTTACATGATAGATGACGAGTCTATTTTGGCAGTGGATAACGACCCCACCAGCCCACACGCCGGGCGACTCTACGCCGTGTGGCAGGGCGAGTATGGGCAGATTCAACTGTCGTTCTCCGATGATGGGCAAACATGGCTCGCCGGTGGCTTGACCTTAAGCAGTCGTGAGAGCTATGAAGAGAAAGTTCAAACGCCGTGGATAACGGTTGCGCCCGATGGCGCAGTATATGTGTCGTGGGTCGTGTTGAAAGGCGATCTCTCTACTCCGCCGCTTACCTATGATATTCAAGTGGCGCGTTCCACTGACGGTGGCGAGACGTTTGCTTTGCAAACGTTGCCCGAGCAAAACCTCACCGTGCCAGCCGACCCGACCAGTGCGTGCAAGTCATCTGATTTTGAGCCGGCTCAACCCGCACTCGCTGGTAACATCCGCTACTTCCCCGCGCCGCCGCAGATTGTGGCAGGCGCTGAGGGCGCATTGCACATCGTTTATTCTTATGACCCGGATGGCTACAACACGGGTGATGTCGTCAATATCTACTATCGCCGCTCTGAAGATGGCGGGCGCACCTGGACGGCCGAGATTCGGCTTAATGACGACTCAACCACCACCGATCAATTCTTCCCCACGCTCAGCGTCAGCTCCAATGGGCGCGTCGTCAGCACTTGGTATGACCGCCGCAACGATCCAGCCAACAATTATTTTTACGAGACGTATATGCGCGTGTCTTATGACAATGGGCGCACTTGGGCGGCGAGCCAAAAAGTGAGCGACGCCAAATCGCCCGTCGTCGTTGATTCCAAGGCCGGGCTGTGCTATCACGGCTTCTACGATCAGCAATTGCAAAACGATGATCAAGTGTTCATTCAATGGGCGGATGACCGCAATGGCACGGATGCCAATGTGTGGTTTGAAAAAGTCACGGTCGCGCCGTATGCCGCGCTGAGCCTCACCCCAGCGATAGCAGAGGCGTGTGTGAACACCAGTGCCACCTATACGCTCACTGCCACTTCCGTTGGCGGCTACGCCTCGCCGATCACGCTCACGGCTAGCGGATTGCCCAATGGCTATTCGGCGCTGTTTGGCAATAACCCACTCACGCCCACCGCGAACACGACGGTGGTGCTGAGCGGCACTGGCGCGACGGCTGGCAACTATACCTTTGCCATAAACGGTGGAGATTACACCGCTACCGCGCAACTCAGCCTCAGCGCCTCGCGACCCGCCACGCCCACTTTGCAAGCGCCCGCCAATGCGGCCACGGGCGTCGCGGCCCTGCCCACTTTTAGTTGGGGGGCCAGCGCGCGCGCCGAACGCTATGTCATTGAGATTGCTGAGACCGCCGCTTTTACCCAAACGCTCTATCGCGCCGAAACCCGCGCGACGACGCATACCCCTGATGTTTATCTGCGCCCGAATACGACCTACTATTGGCGTGTTACCGCGCATAATGGTTGTGGCAACCGCGCGACGGCCTCGGCTTCCTTTACCACCCGCGCCGCCCAGGCGGTGTTGTTGGTGGATAACGACGATCTCGAAGGCGTAGCCGAAGCTTACACGGCAACCCTCACTGCCTTAGGCGTGACCTATGATGTATGGGAAGTCGCGCAAAACGGCGCGCCCACCGAAACTGCCTTGGCCGCGTATCAAACCGTGTTGTGGTATACGGGTAGCAACTACGCCTCCGCCCTCAACGCCGCCACCGAAGCTGAACTCACCCGTTGGGTGACGCACGACCGCTGTGTGGCGATCTCCAGCCAAGCGTATCTCAACACGCTCTCGGCGTTTCGCAGTCAATATCTCGGCGTGCGCGATTATCATAACGTCAATTCACCGTACACTACCGTCCGCGGCGCATGGGTGGTCTTTGGCGGACGCGCGCCCTATCATTTGGAATATCCGGGTAGCGCCTTCCCGATGACGGTGATTTTGAACGGCCTCGGTCATCCGACGTTCGCCTTGGAAAACGACACGCCCGCTGGCGCGATGCGCGACGCCGAACATTTCCGCGCGGCCTACTGGGGGTTCCCGCTCGAAGCCATCACCGACGCGGCGGCGCGCGAAACAGTGTTGCGCGACTTCTTAGGGTGGTGCGCTAATGGTGTGGCGTATGGTTCAGTTTCCGGTATGGTGAATGATGGGGATTACGTTCATCCAGTGACTGGCCTGATCCACGCGGAAGACGGCCCGCGGCAGTTTGATTTTAAAGCGCGCGCCGATGGCCGATATACGGGTGATCTACCGGTTGGCGTTTACACACTCACCGCCTCTGCCGAACACTACGCGCCGGCGACCGCGCCGATCACTATCACGCCGCGTGGCGCGCACTCACAAAATTTTGCACTGTTTGGCGTATCGCTCTTCCGCGACCGCGCCACCATTTCGCAAACGGCGCAACTGGGGCAAGTGGTGACGACCACGGTGCAACTCACGACCAGTGGCCCGCTCGCCCTGACCGCCGCCGCGCAACCGTATCTCACGCTCGACAAACGCCTCTACGGCGTGTATTCCGATTGGAACACCAACCAGTTCTACTTCGCCCATTTCCACGCCAATACGCCGCATGACCTCACGCCGGTGTCTCGCTCCGAGGTGGGCTTTATGGCGGCGGGCGATTTCTATGGCGATGACTTGACGCAACTCTACGCCATCGCCACCAATGACCCCTTCCGTCTGGATGATGAACAATTGGTGCGCATTGACACCACCACGGGCGCGCTGACGGTGGTGGGCACATTACCGCCCGCGCCGCTCGGTGAGGAATATGCCGCGATGGCCTACAACCCCGCCGATGGCAAGCTCTACCTCACCAGCACGCTGTGCGACTTCTTTTTTGCCAGCAACACGCTCTACACAATAGACCCGCTCACCGCCCAAGTGACTCAGCTGGGTTCGCTCTCCGCGTTGGATAAATTGTGCGTCGCCTCGCTGGCCTTTGACGATCAGGGCGTGCTTTACGCCCACGACGCGCTCTTTAGCAGTCTGCTGACGATCAATCTCGCTACGCGCTTTGCGACGCCCGTGGCCGCTTTGGATGTCTCGGCGTATGCCGGCAGTGGCATGGATTGGGACCCGGTGAGTGGTCAGTTGTTATGGGCGATGTTCAATGACAACACCCAAGCCGCCGAGTTGCGCGCCATTGACCGCGCCATCGGCCAAACGACTTTGCTGGGCGGGATCGGCCCAGATCCCTCACACACGTTCTTAGGTTTCTTAGCGGTGGCCTCCAGCCCAGTGAATTGGATCCATCTTGAACCGACTCACATCAACTTGCCCGTCAACGGCGCGCTCAACCTCACCGTGAGTTTGGATACGCGTTCGTTCTATCAACTCAAAGACTATCACGCCCAGATCGGTTTTGGCGGGAGCTACGTCAATCCTTTCCCCGATTTGCCCGTGACACTGAATGTACACTGTGCGACGTGTGGTGTGATCTCCGGTGGGGTGAAGGACGCTCGCACGAATGAAGCGGTACAAGCCACGGTGCGCGTGACAGACACTAACGGTGCTGACTTCACCTTGCGTGGCGTGGATCACTTTGACCTCGCGGCTTTGCCGGTGCCACACACCCTCATCGCTAGTGCGCCCGGTTATTTCGACCTCCGCCTGCCGCTCACCGTCACGACCAACCTTACTCGCTTCGTTGAGCTCGCGCTCATCCCGCAAATTGGCGAACTACGCCATGCGACGCTTACGCTCAGCGAGACGCTTAACACCGGCGAACAGGTGACGCATGCGATCAACTTGAGCAACACTGGCACGGTCACAACGACCTTTGGGGTACGTTTAGAAAACCAACGTCTCCCCGGCGCCAACGCCCCCGTTGCCTTACGGGCCTATGGCTTGCAATCGGCGGGGAGCAACTCGGCGCGCCTGATCGGGTTCGACCCAACCAACTTGCTCGATGCCAGTGTCAGCCCGTTGAAACACAACCACGATCTATTGGCGGGCGATTTCTGGGGCGAAGATTTCAGCACGTTGTATGCGTATGAAGAGAGCCGCTTGGTCAGTTTCAACACCGCCACCGGTGAGAAGCGCACCATTGGCGCACTGCCTTACCCCAGCGAAGATTATTGGAACTACACGGGCATGGCCTACGACCCAGTGAGCCAACAGATGTATGCGACCATTACGCAGTGTTCGTTCAATGGGAGCGGTCTGACCGACCTGCTGATCGTCAATGTGCAAACCGCGCAGACGACCTTGGTGGAGCGAGTGAGCGGCGCGGGCTGTGTGCGCGACATCGCCTTTAGTGATGCGGGCGCGCTCTATGGTTCGGACGCCGCCTCGGATAGCATCGTGCAGATCAATCCGCAAACGGCTCAGGCGACCATCATCGGCCCGCTCGGGTTCGATCTGGCGACCTTCGCTTCGAGCATGGACTGGGATTCGGCTACCGACCAACTGTATATGTTTGGCTTCAATATGCTGGATGGCAGTTTCGGGAATCAAGGGCTCTATCGCGTCAATTTGCGTTCGGGCGCGGCGACGCGCTTGGGCGACATGATTCCGGGGGTGGGGGGCTTGGCGATGGCGAATGCTTCGCCCCGTTGGGTTGATCTGCCGACTCAGGCCATCACCCTCCCGGCCAGCGAGCAGACCGAAGTCCATCTCACGCTCAACGCCGCGCGTTTGTCGCGCCCCGGCCTTTATCGCGCCGACCTCGTGTTTGCAGGCGATTTTGCCAACACGCCTCCCAGCATACCGCTCACGCTCGTCGTAGAGTGCGCGACCTGCGCTAGTTTGCACGGCACGATCACCGATGCCCGAAGCGCTCAGGCATTGCCGGCTACGCTTAGCGTACAAGGCGACAACGGCTTCAACGCGCATCTCTATGATCAGAGCGCGTTTGATCTCACTCTCCGCCCCGGCGTGTATACGCTCACTGTCGCCAGCGCCGAGCATTACTCGCAAACCGCCACCGTCACGCTAACGGGGACGGGGAGCGTAGAGCAGGACTTCGCCCTCATACCGATCTTCCAAGAGATGCGAGCGGCGGTTTCAAGCGTCAAAGCGCTCGTCGCGTCAAACACGAGCTTGACCTATACGCTCGTGTTAACCAACACTGGCTCGACACCCTTTGAATACACAGTAAGTAGTGTTGGCGAAGCCCTCGCCAGTAGCATTCCGCTCACCTCCTGCGGCGCAGCGGATAGCTTTGGTTATGCTTGTATTGACTCGCAAGTGGTGGGTGGGCCGAGCTATCAGTGGCAAGACATCAGTAGCACGGGGCATAACTTGGGGCTGACGGGCATGAACGATTACTATCACGCCATTCGTTTGCCGTTCGCCTTCAGTTTTTACACGCACACCTACACCGAAGTGGCGGTGAGCAGTTATGGGCAAATCTTCTTCACCGATGATTACCCCGACACAGATTTTTATCATCGCGCCCTGCCCAGCCTGGTCAACGGCACCAATCAGTTCATCGTGCCGTTTTGGAGCAGTCTCGATTATCTCAGTGCCAATCCGTCACAGGTGTTCTATCAACTGCAAGGGCAAGCGCCCCGCCGCCGGCTGGTCATCCAATGGGATAAAGTGCAACGCGATGGGAGCGCGATCACCTTCCAAGCGATCTTGTTGGAAGGCTCAAACAACATTCTCTTCCAATATCAATCGCTCAACGGGGTGAAGGCGGACAATGCGACCGTTGGCCTTCAGGGTTCGGCGGAGGTCGGGTTGCAATACGCCTACAACGAGCCTAAGCTGGCCGATGGGTTAGCGATCTGTTTCGTGTATCCGAGTTCGACTGTGGAGGGGTGTGCGTTGCAAGCCCCTGCCGGGCCGAGTTGGCTGAACATCGTCAACCCCAACGGCACAATTCCGGTGAATGAGGCGGTTGCTCTCACATTCACCTTTGCCATGCCCGCCGATCTCGCCGCGCCCTCCGCCTTAGCGCCCGGCACGACGTTCACTTCAACGGTGTATATCGGCAACCTCGTTGGCGCGCCGCTGATTGTGCCAGTGGCAATGCAAGTGCCGCATCAGGTGTTTGTGCCGCTGGTGTTGAAGTAAGCGATCAATAAAAACAGCAGGTGCTCGCTTAGAGAGGCGAGCACCTGCTGTTTATTGTTGTATTTCACCCTTCAACTGTGGCAAATTGCTAACCAGTTAATGGTTAACATTATCACCGCAAAGGGCGCAAAGTTGGCTTCTTTGCGTTCTTTGCGGTTAAAAACCATCCGTCAATACGATTGCAATTTTGCTATAAGTTCAGAAAGACCAGTTTCCAGTTAACCTAGGCGAGCCTGTTGCTTGTTGGTTAAGTTACAGGCTAACCCTATCCTCCCCCGCGTTCCAACTCCCGCAAAATTCGGTCAATCTCTGGGCGCAAATTCGGTTGCGTTTTGAGCAAGGCATTTAAGTCATCTCGCGCTTGGCGGAGCACATCGGCCCGGAGCGCCGGGTCGAGCTGTGGCGTGCGTTGCAAGCCGGTCGCATACCAAATTTGGGCCTTGGGCATTTCCCCCGCCGCCAAAGCCGCCAGCCCCGCCTTGAAGGCCGCGCGGGCGCTGTTCGGCAATAGTGTCGCCGCCTGCGAAAAATCAGCGAAGGCCAACGTATACTCATTTGCCGTGTAATACCGTTGACCACGCTCTAAATAAAAGCTACGCCCCAATGTCTCATCATGGATGATCGTCTGCCAGTGCTTGGTCTCGGCGTCGGTCGGGTCGAGTTCGGCGGCATGGTCGAGATCGCTCACCGCTTGGGCCAAAATGGTTTGGGCGTCTGCATCATGCCCAGTGGCAAAAAACAGATCGCGACTGTGCACATACCCCAAACGCGCGCGGAATTGCCAATACACCGCGTTCTCCGGGGCGCGCTTGATCGCTTCGCCATAATCCGCGATGGCAACGCTCATTTGCCGGTCATAATCATAGCCGGGGCAATTGCGGAGCAGGTATTCCACTTGCGCGCGGGTGCGATATGTCGGCGCACGATTGGGGTCGAGCTGAATGGCTTGGGTAAAGTCGTTAACCGCCATTTGCAATTGCCCAGCGGTGAGCGCCTTGTCGGAGGTGGAAGCTGTTTCACTAGCACAAGTGTCTTGCCCTGCTACATTCGCCAAACGCCAGTGCGCTGTGCCGCGCGAGATCACCATCACCGAATTTTCCGGGTCGAGTTCTACAGCGCGTTCCCAGGCTTCCAACGTTTTGGCATAGTCTTTCAAGCGGAAATGGGCATAGCCCACGGCCAGCCACGTCTCGGCATTTTCTTCGATCTCGTTGGCCTCCTCAAAACTTTCCAACGCTTTGCGGAAATTATCGGTCGCGGTGGCTTCCCCTTCCGGGGTTAGGCTTGCGTCATGGGCGATCTGGAACCATGCCCAGCCCGCGCCCATTAATGCCACATCGGCATCAGACGATTTTTCGGCGTTGCGTCCGCGCAGTGCATTCAACGCCGTCCGGTAATCATCCAGTGCCGCATGGGGTTGTTTTAGAGTGTGATACACAATGCCACGCCACAAATACGCCCGGGGATCGTCTGGGTCTTGCTGGATCAAATGATTAAATTCGCTCAACGCCGCCGCGAGTTTTTCCTGCGCGCCCGTCGTGTCACCGGCGGCGGTCAACTGCGCGGCCCAACTCTGATACGCTAAGGCGCGGTTGGCGCGGGTGGGATGATCATCGGGGGATATTTCAAGAATCGCATCATAATCCTTAAGCGCATTGGGATAGTCTTTTAGGATCACATAAATCAGCGCTCGATTGTTATAAATGTCCGTGGAGTCGGGTGAATTTTCCAACACCTGCGAATAGCTGTCTATCGCATTCTTCAGATGCAAATCGCTTTCGGCTGGGTCGGTCACATTTAACCCCAGCTTCCGCTCGTTGTTGGCATAGACCAGCGCATGATACCCGTTCAACTCACGTCTGATGCGGGCCCCAACAAACACACCGCCGATCACCAACACCAAGGTCAACAAGAGCCGGACGGGTAAAGACTGCACGGGGTGTCCATTGGGCGTTTGCCATTGCCACACCGCCCATACACTACTCCCGATCAGGACCAAACTCGTGGTAGCAATATGCAGCCCGAGCAACCCAAACCGGGGCAGAAAGGGCACGAACAAAGCGCCCACCGCCAAGACGAGCCCCACCGTACCGAGGAGCCAGATCAAACGGCTCTGTGGGTTGAGGTGGCGTTGGATATAAGTGGGCCTAACGACCAGCCACCACAAGGGCGGCAACAACAAGCCCAAATAAAAAAACGGATAAAAGTCATTTAACGAATAGGGCGAACCAAACAAAGGCATGGTGAGCCAGTCGGTCGCGAAGCGTAGGATCGGGCCAAACAGCAACAGGCCGACGATGCTGACGAGATAGAGCCAGCCGAGCGGGCTCTGCAAGGTGCGATAGCCCAGCCGCAAGACTTGCGGGTTGGGCGCGATGAAGCGCGCCGTACCCCAAATCCGCGCCCACAAAGGCGCATACCAGGCGGTGTACCCCGACACCTTGATCCGCGTGTTGGGCGTCACCACCGTAAACGATGAGTTTTCGGGGAGCGGGTTTTCAAATAGATAGACATCGGCTTCGATCAGATGCGTAATATCTCGCCAGCCGATGTGCTTGGCTTGTTCACCGTGTCCGGTTTCGACCCCTTGCAAATCGAGGCGGATGGCTTCGCGTTGCGCCGCTTGCAACGCCCGGAGCGGCGTGGTCGCGATCAACAGTAAGCCCAAGGCCGCATATAAAACTAAGCCGCTCAGGACTAAGCCGATGGATAATTGGAAGGCGAGCTCGGTTTGGAAGATCGGCTCCAGCCTCAGTGTCAGATCTTGCGCCACTAACGGGCTAAACTGAGCGTCATTCTCTAGCAGGGGCGCGGCAAAAAAACTGATCCGTACTTCGGCGGTGCTACCGCTCTCGACGCGCGTGCTGACCAATGGCACTAAGAAGATCAACCCGGCTAACAGCACCAACATCAGCCGCCGAAAGACAATGAGCGCTGGATGGCGAAAGCGCACCTGATATTGGCGACGTTGCAGGCGTTGGGTGGTCGTGGTCGCTTTCCCGCGCTCTTCGGTGTCTAATTGCTGACTCCGCTCTAGCGCATGTAACCGTTCGGCCATTTCGGTTGCACCCACCACATCATCTTGCTTTTGATAGAGGCGCATTGCTCGATCAAAATACTGCATCGCTTCGGCCGATTGGCCCAACTGCCCCACCGCTTCGGCAAGCGCACTGAGGGCTTCGGCCTCGCGTTCGCGGTCGTCGTAGGCATTTAAGATCGGCACGGCGGCGCGTAAGGGGGCCACGGCGGCGTCGGTTTGGCCGAGGCGAAGCAGGGAATGGCCCAACCCGGCTTCGGCCCGGGCGCGGCGATATTGGCTCAACGTGCCCTGTGTCTCAGAGAGCAACGTCAAAAATCGGTGGGTGGCTTCGTCGGCATCGCCCAGCGCCAGATAGAGCCGCGCCAATTTTTCGGCGGCCTGGGTGCGTTCGGGGTGTTGTGGGATGGTCAGCAACAATCGGTTGGCCTGCTGATACCAGCGTGCCGCGATCACCAACAGCCGCGAGATGATCCAATCTTGTTCGATCAGCACCGGCCAAAATTGCGGTTGCCACACCCGCCAACTGAAATGCCAGTGCATGTAAATCAACAACGGGATGAGCAGGGGGAGCGTGAGCCAAACGCGCACCCGCTGTAACCCTTCTACTTTGGGGGACGACAACATGCGATAACCGCGGGCCGCGAGGGCCAACTCCAAATGGGCATCGCCCAGCCCGATGAGCGTGAAGGCTTGCTCCAGTTCACTCGCCGGTTGTTGTTTAAACAGCGCCACTGATTTTTCGTAATAGCTGATCGCATCGGCATACTCACCGGCTTTGGTGAGCGCTAGCGCATAGGCGCGCGTCACGCGCGCCTGCAGATTGGTCAGGCGCGGCAAGGTTGGGTCACTAAGAACGCTTTTCAATTCGGCTAAGCAATTCGCCCATTCGCCGCGTAACTGATCGAGCCGCGCGTGGAAATAACGCAACCACAAGCGCAATTCCGGCAAGAGCGGGGAGTTCAGCACCTCTAAATAGGGAATGACTTCATGCGCGGTCTGCATCAAACGCTCGGCGGTTGAAAGCCGATGGTCGCTGGTGTAGCCCGTGAAGACCCGGATTAAATAATCGAGGCCGTTTTGGGTATCAATCATCAGCCGATGGTAGATGCGGCTGAGGTCTTGGACGGCTGGGTCAGTGTGGGGGTGTGTCTCACGGAAAGCGAGGGCGCGCTGATGGGTAAGGATAAAGCCTTGCGGGTTGGAAGCAATAAACCGCCGGCGCAAAATATCGCGCTCGGCTTCCATGATGACATACCGCTTCTTCCCGCTGGGGTCCTCGACTTCGTTGACGAAGGAGAACTGTTGCAAGCGTGCAATCAGTTTTTCATCCTTGCCATCGTCGCGGGCACGCAAGGCCGTGATCAATTCGAGGGTGAACGAATGCGGCACTGCCGCCATGTACACCCCCTCCAGCAAGAGCGGGGGCAGTTTCGCCACGAGCAGGTCGAGCAGTTGCGCGCGCAGATCATCTTCGGGCTGGACGCCTTCTTTGGGCGTCGCCGGACGTTGCAAGATCCCCATCAGCTGTTCACGCAGATCGTCTTGGCCGGGGGTAGAGGTGGGGGAGGCTTCGGGGGCGGTCATAGCCACTCCTCATCCGATTTTGTATCTACGGTGGCGACATCCGCCATCTTCGCTAGTAAACCGGGGTTGCCGCCGGAGGTCTTGACGATTGTAGCGAGGTCGAGCCCGGTCAACTTGCGCCTGCCCACATAGTCTTTCACATGCTCTTCGGTGAACAGGTCGAGGCCGGTCTTAGCAATGTGTTCTTTGAGATTCGCGCTCAACTCCGGCACTTTGCGCCCAGCGATGATCACCAGCGCGTTCTTCAATTGCCCATCGCCGATCCGCGCCAGCAAATAGTCTTTCAGCCAGGCGTCGGCTTCGGTGGTTACATCTTCATATGAATCGTAGCTGAAGACCGCCGCTTT